>Ga0233344_1000170_pt1 | contig 12254 bp, 10 predicted proteins | sample GEONDECOMP281_FD_180697 | JGI IMG/M metagenome (GOLD analysis project Ga0233344, IMG submission 180697) | Leaf litter microbial communities from Shasta-Trinity National Forest, California, United States - GEON-DECOMP-281 | ecosystem: Environmental > Terrestrial > Plant litter > Unclassified...
ACAAAACATCTCTACCTCAACGCTATCACCCACATAAACATCAATGTCATTTTCCCGGAGGTCCGCACCAACCTGGTTGCCATCAGTCAGGTTATCATTATAAGCAAAAACGCTCTGGACCTGTACACCATTTACAAACATCAGGAACAGGTAATAGTTCTTCACACCGGCAGGGTCATGGTAATGTGCGGTAACCACTTTTTTTATTTTACCGATGGTGCCATCGCCTGAATGGGCGGTGTTGCCATCGGCATCCGTTAATGAATCTAATGCTACCGGGGTTGGCATGGTTGAAGCTGCTGTATAGGTTTGTCCTCCGGATTTGACAGTTAAAGTATAGGAGCTGCCTGATATACCAATTAAGCTACTCTCTGTATAGGTACCGGCTGGTCCTTCAATAAGAGGATAGCTTACACCTGATGGATCCTGGAGGGAGACCGTTGCACCAGTTACCGGCGGATAGGTATTCGTATTGGTAAAAGGAACATTTGTAGTCAGCTTAACGGTTTGTAGGCCGTTGATATTGGTCAGATTGCCTTCAATCACCAGTTTACCCGATGAATCGTCTAGTTTGAGATCTATAACCTTGGTGCAGGAACTCATTCCAAACAATGCGGTTATTGACAGAATGAGAAAGCTATTGATGTAATTTTTCATGTTTTTGTCGTTAAAATTTAAAGTTCCAGGTAACTGATGGCACAGGGAATGGGAAGAGACTGGTCTGTACCGCCTCTGTTGTACCTGGAACTGTTTCACTGTTACGGAAAGTAATCGTATAAGGGTCTGCGTGGCCATATACATTGTATACGCCGAAGGTCCAGCTGGAATGGTATGTCTTATGCTCTTTGCCTTCCAGCGTAAAAGCTACATCCAGCCGGTTATTGGCCGGCTCACGATAACCATTTCGCTCTGAGTAAGAAAAAGTAGTGAGGCCATTAACTTCGTATTTACCAGTTGGAAAGCTAACCGCGTTACCTGTACTGTAAATGAATGTGCCGGAAAAACTCCAGCGATTACTTATTTTATAGATACCGACTACGGAAAGGTCATGGGTACGGTCTTGGGTAGCAGGAAAATAGTTTCCGTTATTGATGTCGGCAAATTTGTCTTCCGTCCGCGACAGGGTGTAACCGATCCAGCCATTAAAGCGGCCATATTTTTTCTTTAAGAAAAGCTCCAGTCCGTAGGCGCGGCCAGAACCATAGGTCAGTTGAGATTCCACATCCTGGTTGGTGATCAGCTGGGCACCATTCTTATAATCGATCTGGTTCTGTAATTTCTTGTAGTATACTTCTGCGGAGAACTCGAACATGTTTTCCTTAAAGTTTTTGAACCAGCCTGCCGATACCTGGTCGGCGATCTCTGGTTTAATATTATTGTCGCTCATCACGTACAGCGCTGTTGGGGTACTGGTAGTTGAATTATTGAGCAGGTGGATATTCTGGGTATTGCGATTATAAGAAGCTTTGATGGAACTCGATTCATTTAACTGATAACTGGCCGAGAACCGGGGTTCGGGGTTAACATAATTTTTCACTACTGAACCTGATCCGTAAGCAGTGGAACTTACTGTATTTCCTGCGGCATCATAGCTGCTGAATGTACCAGGGCCGATAAGCATCATGTCAGTTAGACGGAGGCCATACTCAAATGTCAGTTTTGGCGCTGCTTTCCAGGTATCGCTCACATAAGCTGCATTTTCATAGCCGTACCGCTGCTCAACATTCTGATCATTGATACTGGAAGTGCCGGTTGAGGTGATATTACCGGGTGCGATATCGTGGTGTATTACGCTAAATCCGAACTTTAAGGTATGCTTGTCGTTCAGCGAGTATTGCAGGTCTTCTTTTAGGTTCAGGTCTGTGATCTGCGAGGTAGATTTATAGTTATCATCAGTGGTAAAGTTCTGTGCCGTATAACTATAATTGCTGTAGATCAAAGAAGTATTGGAGAAGAGCTTATCGCTAAATATATGATTAAAGCGGAGCGTAGTTGTTGTATTCCCCCAGTTGGTACCAAACGTATTTTGAAAGCCGAGGTTATCATTTCCTAAATAAGCCGAAATATAGATCGCGTTCTTGTCATTAAAGTGATAGTTGAATTTGGCATTCAGGTCATAAAAGTTAAGGGTGGTTTTTGCCGAAGATGAATCTCTGGATCCTCTTGCGTTTAACAAGAGGTCTGCATAGGTACGGCGTGCGCTGATCATGAACGACCCCTTGTCACCTACCGGGCCTTCAATTTTAACGCGCGAAGCGATCAGCCCTATACCACCTTGAACGGTATAGTCCTTACTGTTACCATCATTCATTTTAACATCCAGTACTGAAGAAAGCCGGCCACCATATTCGGCAGGCATGCCACCTTTATAGACAGTCACATCCTTGATGGCGTCTGAGTTGAAGGTGGAAAAGAAACCGAGCAGGTGGGAGGCATTGTAAACTGTTGCCTCATCCAGCAGGATCAGGTTTTGATCAGCAGCACCGCCACGAACGTAAAAACCGGTATTGCCTTCGCCAGCGGCTTTAATACCTGGCAGTAGTGAAATAGTCTTTAGGATATCTCTTTCACCCAGCAATACCGGAACACTATTTATTTGAGACATATTCAATTTTTCTACGCCCATCTGGGGCGAAACAATCTGGTCATTATTAGGCCGGTTAGCACTGATTACTACCTCGTTCAGCGCATTCTGCTGACCAATAGCCATGTTCACTGTATGATTGTGATTTAGGGATTCCGGATGTATAGCAGTTTCATAACCGGTATAGCTGATCAATAATGTATATGATCCCTGTGGTGCAGAAAGAGAATAGAAACCGTAATTGTTCGTAGTTGTGCCGCTTTGAGGCAACTCTTTAATCCGTACTGTAGCGCCTATGAGCGTTTCGCCGGTTGACTTGTCGGTAATGGTGCCGCTGATGGTGAATTTCTTCTGCGAGAAAGCAGTGAAAAAAACGGTCATAAGAGTCAGAAAGAGAAAAACTTTTTTCATGCAGGGATTAATTAAAGAATAGGTTTAAATGGGTTTTGTTAGACTTCATCGTAGTCAAAGTATAAGATTGCCAGTGATGTTGGTTAAATTGCGTCGCTTCATGTTCGAAGCGAATGTTCGAAACATATCTGTTAAGGAATGTTAAATGCGACGTAGCCCTGCAATTTATTGGATCAAAGCCTGTTTTTCTGCCGGGGACTTTTATAAAGGAAACTTACATAAGATTACATCTTATTACAAACAGCAATGAACCGAGCCTGCGAGCTCATGAATTCAAAAAGAACAATAAGGAGTAATGAATAATATTATGCAAGCCGCATCACCATTAAAAAACAATATATTCTGATGAAAATCATATTAAAAAAAACGCAAGAAAGGTAGGTAACTCTCAAAACCATGCAACTAACAATTGATGAGCGAATGAAAAATGGATTTGGTCTTACAAATAACCTCTTTCATCGCGATTTTGAAATTATTAGCTGTCAACCACATACATTTGGCTTAACAATGAATAAATTGAAAAATACAATCAAGCGGGATGAACTTATTCCGGTACTGATTTGGACGGTAATTTTAAGTGTGCCATTTCTTATTCGTATCATCCATGCCGGTAGCGATCCTGGTAACGGCTCCCTTTTAAGTATACTATTCTCTTTCATGGTAATGATTGGTGTTTTTTACCTGCACACGTATATCCTTTGCTCTCTTAAAGAAAAAAAACATGGAAAGTGGTATTATCCCTTCTTTCTATTACTATCCTTGTTATTTTATTTTTTAATTCAAACCTATTTGATGCCTGATGTTTCATTTATGGGACACCACAATCGTCATGACAATTTGAAAGGAAATTCACGAATAAGCCCATTTCTCACTTTATTTTCCTTCGTAGTTGTTATATTCATCAGCTATTGCTACCGGCTTTATATAGACAAGGTGAGACAAAACGTTGTGATCAAAGAAAACGAAGCTATCCATTTTAAAACTGAACTTGATTTTCTTCGTTCTCAAATCAGCCCTCATTTTATGTTCAATTTGATGAATACCCTGGTTTTAATGGCACGTAAAAAATCAGAATTGATGGAGCCCTCGTTGATCACGCTATCACAGCTGATGCGGTATATGCTTTATGAAAGCGGTGGCGGGCAGATCAGTTTAAATAAGGAAATTGATTATTTAAAAAATTACATTGATTTGCAATTGCTCCGGTTTGGAGATAACTTGCGTTTTAATCTCTTTTTATCAGGAGACTTTTATGAATTTCTAATAGAACCAATGCTGCTGATACCATTTGTTGAAAATGCATTCAAGCATGGCACCTCCATGATGAAGGAACCTATCATCGATGTATTCATAAAATTGGATAACAAAGAGCGGACCCTGACTTTGATGGTGATGAACAGCATCAATCAAAATATCCGAACACCAGAAAAACATTCAGGAATTGGATTGAATAATGTAAAAAGACGATTAGAATTGCTTTATCCGGATAAGCATCAAATAGAGATTAAAAAGAGCGATAGTGAATTTCGCATAAACCTGGAGATAAGCTTATAAACTATGAACTGTTTAATAGTAGATGATGAAGTACCTGCAAGGGAATTGCTGGAAGATAATATAAGGCAAGTTCCTTATTTAGTCTCAGCTGGTTATGCGGGAAGCGCCTCAGAGGCCATTGGTGTGCTTAATACCCACAAAATAGACCTGATGTTTTTAGATATACAAATGCCTAGGACTACGGGTATGGAATTTTTAAAATCATTAAATAATCCACCAATGGTTATACTGGTAACGGCTTATGAAGAATATGCCCTGGAGGGCTTCGATAGCGGAGTAGTAGATTATTTGGTTAAACCCGTATCATTTCCGAGATTTTTAAAGGCTGTAGAAAAAGCAAAACATGCACATCAGTTAACAAAATTTGCTGCTGTTAAAGAACATAAAGAATTAGAGCATGTATTTGTAAATGCAAACTATTGCCTGGTCAAGGTTTTAATTCAGGAAATTATGTTTATTGAGGGAATGAAAGATTATGTCCGATTGAATTTAAGTTCAGGTAAGGTGATCATTACCCGTTTAAGTTTAAAATCAGTGGAAGAACGTTTAAATTCTTCGAAATTTATGAGAATACATAAATCTTATTTGATTGCTTTAGATAAAATCGATCAAATTCAAAAGGGACAATTGATCATTCAAGGAAATGCAATTCCTATTGGGGAAGGATACAGGCAATTGCTTCAAAATTATGTGACTGGAAAAAATTTGTAACCATTTGATTAGTAAGATCCCAATACTATTTGTTTTACAAGTTGACATGAACTTACCCGGTTAATAATTTGGGTTCATAAAATATTCAGGTACCTCAGTGCCATGAAAAATCTAATAAATTGAGAGTAGAATCCTATGGTTTATCGAACCAAAAAGCGTGTTTAATTTACACCTAGTGCTAAAATCAGGGTTTAAATATTATTTTATGCATTTTTCGATTTTGACTCACCTAATCTCTCACCATTTTGTCGATCCGTTTTAGCTGCAATTGCTGTATATAAATATAGTATTTTCGAACTGAAATATCAAAATGAACCCTCAGATCCGAGGCTTCATTTGATGATAGGTATTACAATTTTATTTGTGCTGAAATTTTGATTATCTTTCGGTATGCATACAGCGGTTCAAAATAAGCAATCATTATTATCTCTGCTTAAAGCCAATGGGCAAAAGTTAAGGTCTTTTGGTGTTGTAAATTTAAGTCTGTTTGGATCTTTCATTACTGGCAAATTACATGCTGATAGTGATGTAGACCTATTAGTAGAATTTGACCCGCAACAAAAGAGTTATGATAATTTTATGGATTTGTCGTTCTTCCTTGAGGATCTGCTAGGCAGAAGAGTCGAAGTTGTAACTCCACAGTCTCTTAGTAAATATATTGGCCCCCATATTTTGAACCAAGCTGAAAGTGTTTCCTTCTAATATAGAATTGTTAAAGCATATTCTGGAGGAGATTTCTTTCGTTCTTGACTCCACAACAGGAAAAAGCAAGGAAGATGTAATTAATGACCCGGTTCTTTCACGAGCTTTGGTACGAAGCCTTGAAATTATTGGCGAAGCTAGTAATAAAGTTGATCCTGATTTCAAATCATTGTATCCTCACGTAGAGTAGCGAAAAATGTCACGAACCAGGAACCGCCTGATTCATGATTATTTTGGAATAGACTACGATATTGTTTGGGACATTATTATCTCAAAGCTCCCAGATCTAAAGAATGATAACAGTGACATTATTTTAGAGCACTAAATCTTTAGCCGAAAGCAAACCCGATTATATATTCGGATTAACTGAAGATAATCTATTTGCTGAAATTTAGTTGGTGAATCCTATGCCAATGTCGAACACTTTTATAGCTGATTGTATACTCCGATCCTTCAATGTACTTTCAATCCCATATTTTTATTACTTTCGTCACCAGGAGTTGCTTGGTCAGCAGCTTAACATTAACGTATCAAACCAAATGGCTAATCCCACCTGCGGCGCTCCGAATTGCGAACGTGAATCTATATCCTACAGTCCGTTTTGCGGGCAGCATACCAACAACAGAACACTCAGAAAGAAGATCAATCAATTGGATAAAGAAGATTTGACAGATGTTTATTGGGATGAGATAGAACTAAAAAAGATTATTTTTGAGAACCGGCATTTCGCAGCCGGTATTTTTTCAAATATTGATCTTTATGAGGTGAAATTTATTAACTGTGGATTCTGGGACTGCGGTTTTGAACAAGCGATTTTTACCAATTGCGTTTTCGAAAACTGTGAACTGGAAAAATGCACGTTCACAGACGTCACCTTCCAGGAAAGCAGCTTTTCGGGTTGCCGGATTCTCGATGGCGGGTTTAACGAGATCAATATGGCTGATGATTCACTCTTTAAAAACTGCGACTTGGATTCTTGTGATTTCAGCGGTGGGATCTTTTCTGAGACAGGCGTAAACACAGGTTCCCGCTTTTACAACACTGCTTTCACTCAGGTATCAATCAGCCGAGCAGCATACGAAAATTGCCAGTTTATCGAATCTAGGTTTTCAAAATCCACCTTATACGATTCCTCATTTATCAATTGCCATTTCAATACGATCAGCCACGATTTCAAACTTACCGGTCCGCCGATCCTTTGCGATTTTAATGGCTCAGTATTCATTAACATGAGCATACCGAGAACTTTCAGGGTCTGGAATAACATTAAGCAACACCCGGTTGATTTTTACAGAAAAACGGTGGACAGGTTGCTTAAGGTAGGTCATCCGAATTCTTTAAAAGAGCTGGCCCTAGCGCTTCAACACCTGGAAATGTTCCCTGAGATCAATGCAGACCTGCTGGGTATAGAGATTAAAGAACTGTTCAGGCGGCTTGCCGCTGATGCAGGCCATACGGGCAACTATGAAATCATTGGTGAGATCTTGTCCGCCTATGGGCATATTCCTGAAAAATTCAGGACGCAGACCGGATTTTTTCTTCCTCCAGCGAATGATGCTGCCAGTCTCCAGCTTGGCCAGGCGAGGCTGAATATCCGGTTCGGACTTGACCGTTGGACCGTAAAGCGTGTATCGGCATTGCTTTCCTTAATGGATGAGATGGAAGAGGCACTGCCCGAAGGATCTCCCCAGGTGATTGAAGTCATTGAAAAGGGAAGTTTCATCATTGAGATACTTGGAGGCCTGAAACATTTACTCGCTTATTTTCAGACGATAGTGGATTTCAAAAAATCAACTTATGAACTAAAACTGAAAGATCTTGAGATAGAAAGCAAACAGATTGATCTCGAATCCCAGCGGCGCTTAAAACAGCTGGAGGTTAGAAAGGCGGAGCAGGAAGTGGAAAAAAAGGACTTGGAAATCTACAACCAGAAATTGGAGCTGATTAAAAAGATCAAAGATCATACGGGTTACGATCACCTCGATTTTAGCAAGTCAAAAAAAGGAAAAAAAGCGGAACAAATTGCGGAAACCATGAAGCAGGAATTTCCTATCCTTCATTTGCGATTGGAGGAGTAATCAGTAACAGTGGCTAAAAGCCACCCATCATAAGCACAAAACAACAGCTTTATGATTAGGTATTATTAAACTATCAGGTGGTGTTAAAATACTTTTTGTATGTTGTAAAAATTCATTCAATTATAAATCAGAAGGTAACACGTTATGCCTTTTAGGGAGGTAATTTATAATCTTAAAACACAACAATTAAAAACAAACATTTGGCAAAAAAATCCTAAACTCCCCTTTAACAAGAATAATAATTGGATTGAAAGGCGGATATTCAATCATATCAATCAATCCTATTCAATTTGTATTACCACCGCTGATCGTGGCATTTACTTCGGCTATTATTGAAGAAATCTTATTGAGAGGAATAATTTTCAGAATTACGGAAGAAAAACTGGGAAGTTAATTTATAAAAGAAATTTATGGTTTCCAATTGCGATTCACTTCGCCTGGAATTTTACGCAATCTGCCATTTTTGGTGCGAAGGTTTCAGGACATACCATTTCAAAAACGCTGATAACTTCTAAAATTGTGGGAGCGGATTGGTTTACGGGTGGACAGTTTGGACCAGAGGGTTCTGTTCATGCTACCCTGTTTTGTTTAATAGCGACTATTATACTTTTGATATTGAGCCACAAAGAAAAGATGATTATTAAACCTCACTGGCAAAGGGGTAACGAACCGCAAATAGATCGAATTTGAGGATTTTTTAACGCAAAAAGCCTCAATTTGCATTGAGGCTTTCGTGAACCTTATGGTACCAATGTCGAACACTTTTATAAATGATTGTGAGAAAATTTCAGCCTTAACCTCTTATTCACTGGAATAAATCCAATCAAAAGAAATAATGATCCTACAAACATCCAGTTATCTAAATCCATAAACAGCACGAATAACATGCAACCAATAATAATTGATAACATATTCCATGTGTTAAATTTCTTAGTCCAAATTAATCCGGTAGCAAGCATCATGATGCTGATAAAGCTTAAATAAGATCCCATTGTAATTATTTTAAGCATACCCTTCATTTTTAAAAGTTCTATAAACCCAGCTCTGGCACCTTCATAATTATTTTCATTTACTGTGGCTATGCCAGAAAACGACAACCATGCACCAAACACAGCAGCTAAGGCCATACAGCCTATAATACCTGTAATTACACAGCCTATAGTAAATAAAGGTTTCTCAGCATATAAAAACCTAGACAAGACAAAAATGGATATCAAAAATAAGGGTACTGTTAAAAAAGCTGTAAAATGAGCCATGATAAAAGAATGTCCATGACCGGCAACAAGCATATCAAATAATTTTCCAGAATCATATATACCATAACTGGAGCGGAATTTAAAGAAGCTGGCCAGGGATGGAAAATGCATAGTAAATGCTAGCATCATTAAAATTGGGAATAGGAGTAAGGCAACTCCTGCTGTTTTACGGACTAAAATAGAATGATATGTCATAGTTTTGAATTTTAACAAAGCTATTGAGTACCATAGTATTAAAACTTGACTGCAATCAAGAAAACAAATTTTTACGTTTCATTCTGCTAAATGTTTCAGGTGCCATACCCAGGTAAGATGCCAAATGTCTTTGTGGGAACCTGATTATCCATTCTTTATGTTCAAGCATCAGATTTTTATATTTTAACTCTGGAGAACCATGATGAACAGGCTCCGTCCATTTATCTAATAATCTAGCTAAAATCATGAACGCAGGATCGTCCGCTATTAATTGATGTACGTTAGCAATACTAATTATTGCAACCTCTGTATCTTCCATCGCTATAATCGCATTTGTAGAAGGTTTTTGATTCACAAAACTGCCAAAATCAGCCACCCAGTCATTTCAGTAAAAAAAGAAATGGTACGCTCGATTTCTTGATCACATGTATGCATTCTTAAACTACCCTTAAAAATAAAGGATACAAAATTGCAGATATGACCTGATTTCAATAGCAAAGATTTTTTACTTAATTTTTTCAATGAGATCATATTGTAGAACAGTACGACTTGCTGATCTGAAAAAGAATATTGCCTTTGCAAAGAAAGTCTGATTTGATTATAGTTATCCAATTGATATATTTAATTTCCTAAACTACTATTGTTTTAGAATTAAATCAAAATATATTTGTTGAATTATTTAAGTAGAGCTTTGTATTCCTAATAGTTTACCCAGAAGGAGGATTTAATATTATAAAAAAAATATTTGATCCCATTTTGAACTGAATCCTAATATTTTTTAATGCAAAATGCCCCAATTTGCATTGAGGCATTTCGTGATCCCCATGGTACAAATGTCGAACACTTTTATTGACGATTGTCTGAAAATATGCAGATTTTAGAATTAAGTAAATTAGTGAAACTTGATATCACAAAATGTGATATCAAGTTTCACTAATTTATAAAATATCGGGTTTGAACCCTATCCTGGTTCTTGGTGGATTTGGGTTTTCTTGTTTTTCTAATAATTCATCAAGATATCGAAACACAATTTCCATGTTTTTATCTTGATTATTTAATTTGTCTTTTATTGTTTCGATTTCTGACCTCAGATCGGTATTGTCAATCAACATTTGGCGTATACGAGTAAAAACTCGCATAATTTGAATATTCACAGCTATCGCTCTATCGCTGTTTAAGATACCGGATAGCATTGCGACACCCAGTTCAGTAAATACATAGGGTAGCTTGCGGGTACCACCCCAACTTGATGTTCCATATTGGAATATCAAGTTTTTAGACTCATTCTCTGTCAACTGAAACATAAAATCTTCTCCTGGGAATCGTTTTAAATTTCTATTTACCGCCTGGTTCAGATTACGAGTTTGCACCTGATATAATTCTGCTAGGTCTTTATCCACCATAACTTTCAAACCTCGGATGAGGAATATTTTATTCATTACTATTTCCTCAGGAATTAATATATCTTTAACTAAGTCATCCATATTGCTAAAATTAATTTAAGAAGTTTTATATTTAAATTAAAGTTATTTCTATTATAGGTATTAGTGTTAGTTTATTTTTCAATAATACTTCGATTTATGTAAATTTAGATCTATTGATCACTTCTAAGAAGTTATTAAACGAATGCGGATTGGGAGTATTTTTAGAAATGGCTAGAATAGACCGCTATTTGTCAATAATCTTTAAACCAAAAAACGCTCCAAATTACTTTAGAAGCACCTTGTTTTTGCTTGTGATCCCGATGGTACCAATGTCGAACACTTTTATTAATGATTGCATTCAAATAGTTAGCATATCAAATTAAAACTAGGTTAAATATCTAAATTTCCAAAAATATATAAATATGATTTACCGAGAGGCTTTGATTTCTGATATCAAGAACATACAGCTTGTCAGAAATGCTGTAAAAGAGAATACTTTATCTGACGCAAATCTGGTTACAGATGAAGACTGTAAAGAATATATAACTGTTAGAGGTAAAGGATGGGTTTGTGAATTGAATAACGAGATTGCAGGGTTTGCTATCATTGATTTAAAGGAGGGAAATGTTTGGGCGTTGTTTATAAGGCCTGAAGATGAAGATAAGGGCATAGGTAAATATCTTCACGATTTAATGTTGGAGTGGTATTTTAAACAAACTCATGAAAAAATATGGTTGGGAACCGGATTTAATACTAGAGCAGTAGGTTTTTACCACAATTTGGGTTGGATAGAGGTTGGTAGAAATGGCACAAAAGAAGTTAAATTCGAAATGACTTTTAACGATTGGAGACTGAAAATTTCCCCTGATAAGGATAAGATTCTTTAGCCTCTTTGAAGAAGTGGCCTGCTGGGGACACAAACTCAAAAACGGCCATATACTCATTATAACAGCATTGTAGAATTTGGCAAAAACCAAAAAATGCTCCTAAATTACTTTAGAAGCGTTTTATTTTCTGGTGAACCTGCCGGTACGTTTATCGAACACTTTTATTGATGATCGTATGAAAATTAACAAATTTTAGAATTTTATACAGTCCGATCTTTAGAAGGTTACAATTTAAAAAAGTGGAATTGATAATCAATTTGATTTATTGTTTCAGAATTGGTTATCTTCGGTTAAGATGATTCTTTCGGAACAACATATCGATTAAATTAAGAATTTTTTTTCTGGTCGTCCAGTAAAAAAAGCATATGTTTTTGGTTCATACTCTAGAGATGAAGCTGACGAAAATAGTGATATTGATATTCTTGTTGAATTGGATCATACCAAACCAATTG
>Ga0233344_1000172_pt1 | contig 12151 bp, 11 predicted proteins | sample GEONDECOMP281_FD_180697 | JGI IMG/M metagenome (GOLD analysis project Ga0233344, IMG submission 180697) | Leaf litter microbial communities from Shasta-Trinity National Forest, California, United States - GEON-DECOMP-281 | ecosystem: Environmental > Terrestrial > Plant litter > Unclassified...
AAAATTATGGAGCTGGCACTAAAAAACGGAGCTCCACTGATCGGATTAAATGATAGCGGAGGTGCCCGGATCCAGGAAGGTGTGGTCTCACTGGGAGGTTATGCTGATATATTTTACAGGAATGTACAGGCTTCAGGAGTTATTCCCCAGCTTTCTGCCATAATGGGGCCTTGTGCCGGTGGCGCCGTATACTCTCCTGCAATCACAGATTTCATTCTAATGGTAGAAAATACCTCCTATATGTTTGTAACGGGTCCAAATGTGGTAAAAACAGTAACACACGAAGAAGTAAGTTCAGAGGAACTCGGAGGTGCATCAACTCATGCTACAAAATCAGGAGTAACCCATTTCTCCTGCGCAAATGAGCTGGATGCCATTACCCATATTAAACAACTGCTCAGTTATATGCCTCAAAATTGTGAAGAGACACCTGTATTGCTATCGTATAATCAGGGACAGGATGAAAACCGCCCTTTTTTAAATACGATTATACCCGAAAATGCAAATCAGCCCTATGATGTAAGAGAGGTAATCAGCCAGATCACTGATGAGGAAACTTTCCTGGAAGTACATAAAGACTATGCAGAAAATATAGTAGTTGGCTTTGCCAGACTCGCCGGAAGGAGTATCGGCATCATTGCCAATCAGCCCGTTTATCTTGCTGGTGTACTGGATAACCATGCATCCGTTAAAGCCGCAAGGTTTGTGAGATTTTGTGACTGCTTTAATATTCCTTTACTTGTATTGGAAGATGTCCCAGGCTTTCTGCCAGGAACAGATCAGGAATGGAATGGTATCATCACCAATGGGGCAAAATTACTTTACGCCTTTAGCGAGGCTACCGTACCACGAATTACCGTCATTATCAGGAAAGCCTATGGCGGAGCCTATGATGTCATGAACTCCAAACATATAGGTGCAGATATGAACTATGCCTGGCCAACTGCAGAAATTGCAGTAATGGGCGCCAAAGGCGCCGCAGAAATAATCTTCAAGAAAGAGATCAGCAGCGCAGAAAACCCTGCAGAGAAACTGCTGGAAAAAGAAAAAATGTATGCTTCTATTTTCGCTAATCCGTATCGTGCTGCAGAAAGAGGCTTTGTAGATGAAGTGATAGTACCTTCTGTTACCCGTATAAAATTAATTAAGGCCTTTAAAATGCTGGAAAATAAGGTGGTCAATAACCCCCGTAAAAAACATGGCAACATTCCATTGTAAATAAAACACCCGTTTATGTGTTGCTTAATGCCATCTTTATATATTTGTTATTATAAACATATATTTAAAGATGGCTAAAAAGAAAGACGAAAAACAGAAACATATATCTGTCGTAAATAAAAAATCACTCCAGTTTTTTGAAGAATATATCAATAACCCATCTCCAACAGGATTTGAATACCCCGGACAAAAACTTTGGCTAGACTATCTGCAGCCTTATATAGATGAAAGTTTTATAGATAACTACGGAACAGCAGTAGGCGTGATCAATCCAAAAGCAGAATACAAAGTAGTAATTGAAGCACATGCCGATGAAATTTCATGGTTTGTAAATTATATCACCGCTGATGGTCTAATCTATGTGATCAGAAATGGCGGGTCAGATCACCAGATCGCCCCCTCTAAAAGAGTAAATATTCATACAGACAAAGGACTGGTAAAAGCAGTATTTGGATGGCCAGCTATCCATACCCGCGGCGCAGGAGAAAAAGAAGAAGCCCCTGCTTTAAAAAACATCTTCCTTGATTGTGGCTGTACCACAAAAGAAGAAGTAGAAAACCTGGGTATTCATGTAGGCTGCGTAATCACTTATGAAGATGAATTCATGGTGTTAAACGATCGCTACTATGTAGGCCGTGCATTAGACAACCGTGCAGGAGGATTTATGATTGCAGAAGTAGCACGTCTGCTAAAAGAAAACAAAGATAAATTACCGTTCGGATTATACATCGTAAACTCTGTTCAGGAAGAAATAGGACTAAGAGGTGCAGAAATGATTGCCTATAGGATTAAACCTGATGTAGCCATTATTACGGATGTTACCCATGATACTTCTACACCAATGATCAACAAGATCACACAGGGTGATTTGGCTTGTGGCCGTGGACCAGTAGTTTCTTATGCACCTGCAGTACAAACCAACCTTAACAAATTACTGATCGAAACCGCAGAGAAAAATGACATTCCGTTCCAACGTCAGGCCTCTTCCCGTTCTACAGGAACGGATACTGATGCTTTTGCCTACTCAAACGGTGGTGTACCTTCAGCATTGATCTCTTTGCCTTTGCGTTACATGCATACTACAGTAGAAATGATTCATAAAGAGGATGTAGATAATGTGATCAGATTAATCTACCATTCACTACTGAACATAAAAAAAGACCACGATTTTAAATACAACAAATAACATCTTATATTCACAAAATATTTAAGCGTGCTTGATCTTTCATGCACGCTTTTTTATGTTATATTGTTCAAGTATGGCTCAGGCCTTTGATTAAAAAATAAAAAAATGAAACCTACTTTATTAATACTCGCAGCCGGTATGGCAAGTCGCTATGGCAGCATGAAACAAATTGACGGCTTCGGACCTAACGATGAAACGATCATCGACTACTCTATATATGATGCAATCAAAGCCGGCTTTGGGAAAGTTGTTTTTATCATCAAGGAAGACTTCGTAGAAAATTTTAAATCCATATTTGAAGAGAAGCTGAACGGAAAAATTGAGACTGATTATGTATTCCAGAATTTCGATCTTAAGCAGTACGGAATTGATCTGGAAATAGAAAGAAGTAAACCCTGGGGTACCGGCCATGCAATCCTGGCTGCCAGACATGCCATTAAAGAACCCTTCTGCGTTATCAATGCCGATGATTTCTACGGTCTTGATGCTTTTGAGAAAATGGTTAAATTCCTGAAAGAGGAAGTAACCGGCAGTAATTATTCAATGATCGGTTACGAAGTAGCTAAAACTTTGTCAGACTTCGGTTCGGTATCCCGTGGGGTATGTAAAGTTAGTCATGACGGATATCTGGAAGAAATCATTGAAAGAACCAAAGTTTATCCTCAGGGAGAAGCAATTTTCTACGAAGAAGACGGAGAACAATATCCTTTGGCTATAGACACACGCGTTTCTATGAACTTTTGGGGCTTTACACCAGAAGTATTTAAGCTCGGCGAAGAATTATTCAGGGAGTTCGCTAATTCCCATCAGGACGATCCTAAATCAGAATTCTATATTCCAATTATCGTAGAAACATTGTTAAATTCAGAAAAAGCAGATTTCAAAGTAGTTCCTACAGATAGCAAATGGTTCGGTGTAACTTATAAAGAAGACAAACCAATTGTACAGGCAAGTATAGATCAGCTCATTCAGGATGGCACTTATCCAGAAAATCTGTGGAAATAATCCACTCAAAAAAAATATATTGTATAAAAAAAAAGGGCAGAAATTAATTTCCGCCCTTTTTTTATACAATCAGTTAATGATTATTTTTTATCGTCTTTTACTTCTTCAAAGTCAACATCAGTAACGTTATCGCTAGCATCTGCTGCCTGAGCACTAGACTGATCAGCACCACCTTGAGCAGGTGCGCCACCATCTTGTCCTTCTTTATACATCTCTTCAGAAGCAGCATTCCATGCAGCTTGCAATTCTTCCTGAGCTGAGTCGATATCAGCAAAGCTTCTTGCAGCATGTGCAGCTTGTAATTTAGCTAATCCAGCTTCGATCGGTGCTTTTTTATCAGCAGAGATCTTATCACCAAATTCTTTCAATTGTTTTTCAGTAGAGAAGATTAAAGCATCAGCGCTGTTGATTTTGTCAGCTTCTTCTTTAGCAATTTTATCAGCATCAGCATTTTGCTCTGCTTCTTCTTTCATTCTTTTGATTTCTTCATCAGTTAAGCCTGAAGAAGCTTCAATACGAATTTTTTGTTCTTTACCAGTAGCTTTATCTTTAGCACTTACATGCAGGATACCATTAGCATCAATATCGAATGCTACTTCTACCTGAGGTACACCGCGTGGAGCTGGTGGAATACCATCTAAAATAAAACGACCAATTGTACGGTTCTGAGCAGCCATTGGACGCTCACCTTGTAAAATATGTATTTCTACTGAAGGCTGATTATCAGCAGCAGTAGAGAAAGTTTCAGCTTTCTTAGAAGGAATAGTAGTGTTTGCTTCGATCAATTTAGTCATTACACCACCCATAGTCTCAATACCGAGAGAAAGAGGAGTAACATCTAATAATAGAACGTCTTTAACTTCACCAGTTAATACACCACCCTGGATAGCAGCACCAATAGCTACAACCTCATCAGGGTTTACACCTTTAGAAGGTTCTTTACCAAAAAATGCTTTTACCGCATCCTGAATTGCAGGGATACGTGTAGAACCACCTACTAAAATGATCTCGTCGATATCACTTGTTTTTAAACCAGCATTTTTCAAAGCAGATTTACAAGGCTCAATAGTACGTTTGATCAGATCAGAAGCCAATTGCTCAAATTTAGCACGGCTTAAAGTTCTAACTAAGTGTTTTGGTCCGCTTGCATCAGCTGTGATGTAAGGCAAGTTGATCTCAGTTGAAGTAGTACTAGACAGTTCAATTTTAGCTTTCTCAGCAGCTTCTTTCAAACGTTGTAATGCCATTGGATCTTTCGCAAGGTCCATACCATTTTCAGTTTTAAATTCTTCAGCTAACCAGTCAATGATAATGTGGTCAAAGTCATCACCACCTAAGTGAGTATCACCATCAGTAGATTTCACTTCAAATACACCATCACCTAATTCCAATACAGAAACGTCATGTGTACCACCACCACAGTCAAACACAACAATTTTCATGTCTTTATGTGCTTTATCTAAACCGTAAGCTAAAGCAGCTGCAGTAGGCTCATTGATAATACGTTTAACCGTTAAACCAGCAATTTCACCAGCTTCTTTTGTTGCCTGACGTTGTGCATCATTGAAATATGCAGGAACAGTAATAACCGCCTCAGTAACTTCCTGACCTAAAAAGTCTTCCGCAGTTTTTTTCATTTTCTGCAAGATCATAGCAGAAATTTCCTGTGGAGTATATTTACGATCATCAATTTCTACTCTTGGAGTGTTATTGTCACCTTTTACAACTTTGTAAGGTACACGACTAGCTTCTTTGGAAACTTCAGCAAAGCTGCTGCCCATGAAGCGTTTAATTGAATAAATTGTTTTTGTTGGGTTAGTGATCGCCTGACGTTTCGCAGAATCACCTACTTTACGTTCTCCATTTTCTGCAAAAGCAACAATGGATGGCGTTGTACGTTTCCCCTCACTGTTGGCTATAACTACAGGTTCGTTACCTTCCATTACGGCTACGCAAGAGTTTGTTGTTCCTAAGTCTATACCAATAATTTTTGACATGTTATTTATCTTTGTTTATGTGATGAATTCTATTTTTCTATTTTCTATTTAACAAGCAATGTGCCAATTAGCATTTGGCAGGCAAAGAAAGACAGGATTATATATTTCCGTTACATTGTAAATGAAAATCATTTGCAATTCTGACAGGTTGTCAGAATTACGGTTTCAATTGTCAATAAATGGATTATAGCGCCAGTAGTTTCTCCAAATGATGATAGCCAATTCCAAAAAATTCCTTTGTTTTCTTAATTTTACTAAGCAAACTCAATTTATCCGGCGAAGCATCTTTTATTCTAACTCCAACGATTAAAACATTCTTAGGGGTATGGGCGTCAGATATAAATTCAAAAACTTTTGTTTTATATCCAAAATATTCCAGTATCAGGGAACGAATACCATCTGTTACCATCTCTGCCTGTCGTTCCAGGAAGATTCCATGCTTTGTCAAAAAGTCAAGCTCATTCACTGCTTTTCCTTTTTCAATCTGCCTCCTGATTTGTTTATGGCAGCATGGAGCTACTACAATTAATTCAGCGCCTCCTTTAATCCCTTTATAAATGGCATCATCAGTCGCTGTGTCACAGGCATGCAATGCAATCAGTAAATTGATTCCATTGGGTTCATAATCTTCTATAGATCCTTTTTCAAAATCTAAACCCTCAAATTTTGATGCCTTCGCTATAGTATTACAAAGTTCTACCAGGTCCTCCCGATATTCTACACCGGTAACATGGGCATCAATTTTCAATACATTAACCAGATAATCATATAAAGCAAAGGTCAGATAACCTTTACCGGAACCCATATCTACAACTTTCTTAATTTGTCCGGCAGGTAAAGACCTAATCAGCGGATCAAGTAATGCTACATACTGATTGATCTGTTTATATTTATCCTGCGCTTTTTTGTACACTACACCTTCCTCATCAGTGATCTTAAGTGCATGCAGATAAGGTCTTTCTACCGCAGGAATCAAACGTGTTTTTTCCTTATCATGTCCAGCAGAAGCAGGTGCAGAAAGTGACGATTTATTTTTACTTAAAGAATAACCCTTAGATTTGTTCAGTACCAAAACATAATCATTAACCGTCGTAAAACAGCTGCAATTCAGAAAGTCATTACTCAAATAAGCAGCAATAAGTTCCAGCCCCTCCTGGTAAACGTAGTTCTTCACGATATCCCTGGTCTGGTAGCGGTAAGTAAAAGCCAGATGTTTACCACTTTTCAGCAGCACCTTTCTCACGTATACATTCTTCAACTCTCTTTCATTTCCCTGATAATTACTCAAAGAAACTTTTATAAACGTATCATTGGCCAGACTATCTTTTAAGAGTCCTTTGAATGATTCCAGCTGTTCTTGATTCAGCATAATACCAAATGAGGTGATAAATAAAAAATGCCTTTCCGAAATTCAGAAAGGCATTTATAAATTGGAGAAGAGTTAAATTACTCTCCTTTATCTTCTTTTGCTTCTTCAGCTGCCGGAGCCTCAGGAGTTGCTTCTTCTGCAGCTGGCGCTTCTTCAGCAACAACTTCAGTTTTAGCAGCAGGTGCATCAGATTTTTTAGCTTTAGAAGTTCTTCCACGACGAGTGGTTTTCTTTTCTGCTGCTGCAGTATCTGCACCATAAACTTCATTATAATCAACCAGTTCGATTAAAGCCATCTCAGCATTATCACCTAAACGATTGTTTAATTTGATAATTCTGGTATAACCACCCGGACGGTTAGCAACTTTTGCAGCTACGTCACGGAACAATTCAGTAACTGAATCTTTATCCTGTAAGTAACTAAATACAATACGACGTGAATGCGTAGTATCTAATTTAGATTTAGTGATCAGGGGCTCAACATACATGCGTAAAGATTTAGCTTTAGCTAATGTAGTAGAGATCCTTTTGTATTTGATCAATGATGAGGCCATGTTAGCCAACATCGCTTTACGATGGGAGTCAGTTCTGCCTAAGTGGTTGTTTTTTTTACCGTGTCTCATTTTTAATTTATTTAGTGCATACCGTCTCTTTTAAATTAAAGAGGGAATTATACACTATTAACAATATTGTTAGTTGTATGCTGGTTATTCTTCGTCCAGTTTGTATTTAGTCAAATTCATACCGAAAGATAACTGTTTAGATTTAACCAGTTCCTGAATTTCAGTTAGAGATTTCTTACCGAAATTTCTGAATTTCAACATGTCAGCTACATCATAAGAAACAAGATCAGCCAGTGTACGGATATCAGCTGCTTTTAAGCAGTTTAATGCACGTACAGACAAATCTAAATCAACCAATTCAGTTTTAAGGATTTTACGCATATGTAAAATTTCCTCATCAACTTCTTTAGTTTCTTCTTTAGCCTGCGACTCTAATACTAAGTTCTCATCAGAGAATAACATGAAATGCTGAATAAGGATCTTAGCTGCTTCTTTCAAAGCTTCTTCAGGATGGATTGAACCATCTGTAGAAATATCCAGAATTAATTTTTCATAATCTGTTTTCTGTTCAACACGATAATTTTCAATCGTGTATTTTACATTTTTCATTGGGGTAAAGATCGAATCGATTGCAATTACACCAACAACAGCATCATTGATTTTATTTTCTTCAGCTGGCACATAACCACGTCCTTTATTGATAGTTAATTCTACCTCTAAAGTAACTGACTTCTCCATGTTACAAATTACGAATTCCGGATTAAGGACTTCAAAATTGTTAGAGAATTTAGTGATGTCACCTGCAAGAAATTGATCCTGGCCATTAACTACAATAAAAACTTTTTCAGATTCACCTGAATCACCAGCTTTTTTGAAACGAACTTGTTTCAAATTCAGGATAATTTCAGTTAAATCTTCTACAACACCTTTCATTGTAGAAAACTCATGTGATACACCAGAAAAACGAATACTTGTAATGGCATAACCTTCAAGTGAAGAAAGAAGAATTCTTCTTAAGGCATTACCAATTGTTACACCGAAACCGGGTTCTAAGGGACGAAATTCAAATATACCATCGAAATCTGTTGATTTCTGCATGATGACCTTATCGGGTTTCTGAAATGCTAAAATTGCCATTTATAATGTTTTTAGATCGTTATTAATATTATGTAACGCAAAAAATTAGCTGCCCCTAAAAGACAGCTAATCAGATATATTATTACTTAGAGTATAACTCGATAATTAAGTTTTCTTTGATATTCTCAGGAATCTCATCACGATTAGGATAAGTTAAGAACTTACCTGTTAACTCACTTGCATTCCAGTCTAACCAATTAAATTTATTGATTACTCTTCCTGCTACTGAATTAGTGATGCTTTCCAAAGTTTTAGATTTTTCACGTACTGCAATAACATCACCAGCTTTCAATTGGTAAGAAGGAATATTTACTACTTCACCGTTCACTGTTACGTGTTTATGGCTAACTAACTGGCGTGCAGCTGAGCGAGTAGTGGCAATACCTAATCTGTAAACTGTGTTATCCAAACGAGCTTCTAATAATTGAAGCAAGTTATCACCTGTGATACCCTGACGGGAAGATGCTTTAGTGAACAAGTTACGGAACTGACGTTCTAATACACCATAAGTATATTTAACTTTCTGTTTTTCCATTAACTGTACTGAATATTCAGATTGTTTACCTCTTCTTTTAGACGCACCGTGCTGTCCAGGAGGGTAATTTTTTCTATCTAATACTTTATCAGGGCCGAAAATTGGCTCTCTGAATTTACGCGCGATTTTGGACTTTGGTCCTGTATATCTTGCCATTGCTTTTTGTTTTAAAGTATCATGCAACCTGAAGCTGCAGACTCTTAGCTTTAAAAATTAATAAATTAAACTCTTCTCTTCTTAGGAGGACGACATCCGTTGTGCGGAAGCGGCGTAATATCTTTGATCGAAGTAACTTCGATTCCAGAGATCTGTAATGTTCTGATAGCAGACTCACGACCTGATCCAGGACCTTTAACAAAAACTTCTACTTTACGCAGACCCAAATCAAATGCTACTTTACCGCAATCAGATGCAGCTTGACCTGCAGCATATGGAGTGTTCTTTTTAGAACCCTTAAATCCCATTTTACCTGCTGAAGACCATGAAATAGTTTGACCGTTGTTATTTGTTAGGGTAACAATGATATTATTAAAAGTCGCATTGATATGTGCCTGACCGATTGGTTCAATAACAACAATACGCTTTTTGGTTACTTTTTTACTCTTAGCCATAATTATTATTCGTTACTAATTTTATTTAGTAGCTTTTTTCTTGTTAGCAACTGTTTTTCTTTTGCCTTTACGAGTACGAGAATTGTTCTTGGTGCGTTGTCCACGTACCGGCAAACCTTTTCTGTGACGTAATCCACGGTAACAACCGATATCCATTAAACGTTTAATGTTCAATTGAACTTCTGAACGTAAAGCACCTTCTACTTTAACGCCGTCGTTAATAATGGTACGGATCGCTGATAACTCATCATCAGACCAGTCCTGTACTTTTTTGCTAAAATCGATACCTGCTTCAGTGAGTATGCGCTGAGCAGTTGATCTGCCTACACCGAAGATGTAAGTTAGTCCAATTTCGCCTCTTTTGTTTCTTGGTAAATCTATACCTGATATCCTTGCCATATTTGTACTAAATGTTTGATTATCTGATGTCAGATTGAGTAACCTGTACATTCAATCTAATCATAACTCAATAATTTCTCTTAACCTTGACGTTGCTTGTATTTAGGATTCTTCTTGTTGATTACGTAAAGTTTACCTTTACGACGAATAATCTTGCAATCAGCGCTGCGTTTTTTAATTGATGACCTAACTTTCATTTTATTTATATCTATAAGTAATCCTGCCCTTTGATAAATCGTAAGGCGACATCTCTAATTTTACTTTATCCCCAGGTAATATCTTAATGTAGTGCATCCTCATTTTACCCGAGATATGAGCGATAATCTCATGTCCATTCTCCAACTCTACGCGGAACATGGCATTTGATAATGCTTCCCTTATTACACCGTCTTGTTCAATCGAGGCTTGTTTAGCCATATAATATTGATTTTTACTTAATTAGCTGCTATTAAACAGGGTTGCAAAATTAAATAAAAATATTTAATTATTTACCTTTTTTCTTTTAAAACTTCTTCAATAAAAGAAAAGGTCGATAAAACATCTGCTTTGCCCCTTTTTATCGCAACTGTGTGTTCAAAATGTGCCGACGGCTGGTTGTCCTTACTGGTTACAGTCCATCCATCAGACCAAAACTTTACATTAGCTGTACCGGCATTGATCATTGGTTCAATGGCAATTACCATTCCCTCCTCTAATTTCATTCCGGTGCCGCGTCTTCCGTAGTTAGGAACCTCAGGCTTCTCATGCAGCTGTACACCAACACCATGCCCTACAAGCTCTCTTACTACTCCAAAACCATTCGCCTCTGCTAAGGATTGAACTGCATAGCCCACATCTCCGATACGGGATCCTACAACAGCTTTCTCAATAGCACGGGCTAAACATTCCTGGGTGATATCTACCAGTTTCTGACGTTCAGGACTAATTTCTCCAATAGAGAAGGTATAGGCTGAATCACCAAAAAAGTTATTCTTTATTACTCCACAATCCACAGAAATTAAATCACCTTCCTGTATTACATAATCACTCGGAAATCCGTGAACAACCTGCTCATTCGGAGATATACATAGTGCATATGGAAATCCATTGTAGTTTAAAAATGCCGGTATCGCTCCGTTATCTTTCATGTAAGTCTCCGCGACAGTGTTTAACTGCTTCGTTGTCATTCCCGGACCAATTACCTTCGCCACTTCTGCAAGTGTCTTAGAAACCAGCAAAGAACTCTCTCTGATCAGCTCAATCTCTTCGGGAGACTTATAGTAAATTTTTGACATTCAATATTAGATTACTGCACTGCTATCGCTTGTTGCACTTGCAGCAGGTATTCCTGTACGCCCTGTTACTCTTCCTGTTTTCATCAATCCATCATAATGACGCATCAATAAATAACTCTCAATTTGTTGAAGGGTGTCTAACACTACACCTACCAGGATCAGCAGCGAAGTACCACCATAAAAATGGGCGAACTCCGATTTGATACCAAACTTAACCGCTAAGGATGGAAGGATAGCAACGATCGCTAAGAATACAGAACCTGGAAAGGTGATCTTAGAGATTACGTCGTCAATAAAAGAAGAAGTAGCCAGACCTGGTTTAATACCCGGAATGAAACCACCATTTTTCTTCATATCGTCAGACATCTGTACCGGATTAACAGTAATCGCAGTGTAGAAGAATGTAAATGCAATGATTAAAAATGCAAAAGTCAAGCTATAGGCCAGAGAAGTAGGATCACTAAACTGGATTAACCATGTGTTTTGCAGGGATGGGAAAAACTGTGTAAGGGTAGTTGGAATAAACATTAACGCCTGGGCGAAGATGATAGGCATTACACCTGCAGCATTAACCTTTAACGGAATATACTGTCTAACCCCTCCGAACTGTCTGTTACCTACAATACGTTTTGCGTACTGAACCGGCACTTTACGAACACCCTGAACGATTAGAATAGTGAACATTACTACAGCAAACAATGCAACGATCTCCAGAACCAGTGCAATTAAGCCACCTTCACCTACAAATCTTGAGCTGATTTCCTGTTGTAAAGCTACCGGCAAACGGGCAATGATACCAACCATGATGATCAGTGAAATACCGTTACCTATACCTTTATCAGTGATCTTTTCACCTA
>Ga0233344_1000173_pt1 | contig 12150 bp, 2 predicted proteins | sample GEONDECOMP281_FD_180697 | JGI IMG/M metagenome (GOLD analysis project Ga0233344, IMG submission 180697) | Leaf litter microbial communities from Shasta-Trinity National Forest, California, United States - GEON-DECOMP-281 | ecosystem: Environmental > Terrestrial > Plant litter > Unclassified...
CTTTAGTTAACTTAAAATAATTAATTGTAAATTAATTTAGATCTTTAGTTAACTAACTCAAAAACTTTAGTTAACTTAAAATAATTAATTGTAAATTAATTTAGATCTTTAGTTAACTAACTCAAAACTCCACGAGACTAAAGCATGGGAAGACAACTCGACTTGTCATGACTTAACTGAAAGATGCTCTCAACATCGACTTAAGACTTAGACTCAAAGAGACATATTCATGGTGGATGAATTTATTCGTGCCAACGCACTAGATCAATATATTTATTTGCATAAGGAAGATTGTTTGTTTCTAGCTCATAGGAATTTTACATTCAACCTAACTTTTGCTAGATGCCTTGGCTTTTGCGAAATGCTCACAAGGCTTCCTGTCTTGACTTTTGGCGTAGCTCACAAGGCTTGTTCGTTCGCCTTGACTTTTGCTATGACCTCACAAGACTTACCGACTTGACTTTTGGTATGGCTCACAAGGCTTGTTCATTCGCCTTGACTTTTGCCATGACCTCACAAGACTTACGAAGGCATTATCACTTTCGTTCTGACTTTTGTCTTGGCTCACAAGGCTTGTATGTTCACCTTGACTTTTGCCATGACTCACAGAACTGGTTAATCTCCAAGTCTCCCTGGCTAGCTTCAGGGTGGTCACTTATGACCTCAGATCTTGGAGAATGCCTACTGATGCTGATTTCAACACTCCCTCTCAGCGAGGGAGGCATTCTCTGCAACTCCAAGTTTGTCTCGAAAGAGTGCAAACTTCACCAACTGCAGTGGCTTAGTCAGGATATCAGCTACCTGATCATCTGTTGCAATGTACTTTAGCTTGATCACATTTCGTTGTACCATATCTCTGATATAGTGGTACTTTAGATCAATGTGCTTTGATCTGTCATGAAACACCGGATTTTCTGTGAGCTTTATACAGCTCTGATTATCACAGTGGATAATCGTACTCTCAAGCTTTTCACCAAACAACCCAGAAATAAGTTTTCTGAGCCATACTGCTTCTCTACTGGCATTGCTCGCAGCAATATATTCAGCCTCCGCTGTGCTCTGAGCAATAGTACCCTGCTTTCGGCTGGACCAGGAGATCATGGCTGATCCTAAACTGAAGCAGTAACCAGAGGTACTCTTTCTGTCCACTGGACTCCCAGCCCAGTCTGAATCTGCATAACCATGCAACATCACACCACCAATGGATGTGTACTTTAGCCCATAAGCTATGGTACCTCGAAGATATCTCAGGATGTGCTTACCTGCCACCCAATGCCTTTCTCTTGGCTCAGCCATGAATTGGCTCAATGCACTCACTGCAAACTGCATATCTGGTCTAGTATGCGTTAGGTACATCAAAGACCCAACAAGCTGCCTGTACATTGTGGAATCCACCAAATCTTCTCCTGAACCAGAATCATGTAGCTTCTTTAGATTAGCCACCATAGGAGTTGAAACACTCCTGCAATTCATCATACCAAACCTCTTCAATATGTCTACTGCATATTTTCCTTGAGATAGGAGAATCTCGTTTGGTTTCTGCCAAACCTCTAAGCCCAGGAAATAATGCATTAGACCTAGATCTTTCATTTCAAACTCAGCAGTGAGCTTCTTTTTGCACCAGGTTATCTGTCTTTCTTCTCCTGTGAGGAAAAGATCATCTACATATAACACCAAAATCAAAGGTTGATTTTCAACAACCTTGAAATAAAGGTTAGGATCAGCACTACTTTTACTGAATCCCAAGCTTCTCAGAAAGCCATCAATCCTGTCATACCAAACTCTTGGTGCTTGCTTAAGACCGTACAAGGCCTTCTTTAACTTGCAGACATGAGATTCTTTGCTATGCTCTACAAAGCCATCAGGTTGCTCTACATAAACTTCCTGTTCTACTTCACCATTAAGGAAAGCAGTCTTTACATCCATTTGATATAATTTCCAACCAAGTACTGAAGCAAGAGACATTACTGATCGGATAGTAGTATACCTGGCTACTGGAGCAAAGATCTCATCGTAATCTATACCTTCTTTCTGAGAGAAGCCTCTGGCCACGAATCTTGCTTTATACTTCTCAACACTTCCGTCGGCTGCATGCTTTATCTTATACAACCATTTGGATGAGACAACTGACTTGCCTTTGGGCCTGGAAACTATGTCCCACACATCGTTCTTCATGATGGACTTGTATTCATCCAACATAGCATCTCTCCAAACCTGCAATTTGTTAGCTTCATCAAACAAAGAAGGTTCAGCATCACTGATGTTACTTACCAAAGCAACATAACCTGCAAATCTCTGTGGCCTTCTGCTTTCTCTGAATGTTCCTGGAGGGGCTGCATGCTTTTCTGCTTCTTGCAGAATTTCTTTGAACCAAGCAGGTCTTCTCTTGAAAGGAGGTTCTTCAAGAGACCTCTCTAGTTCCTCAGCAGGTTCCAATACTACATCTTGATCCCTTGGATCATCATGACTTTCCTCCCTCTGAAAGTCAGAACCAGAAGTCTCAGCTGAAGGAGAATCTGGCTCATCATCGCTCTGAAGCTCTCTGGATCTTTTGAAGACAACTTCCTCATGGAAAGTTACATCTCGACTGACCTCTATCTGTCTCTGACCTGGAACATAGATTCTGTAAGCTTTAGAAGACTCACTATATCCAACAAAGATCCCTTTCTTACCTGAAGGTTCCATCTTCGTTCTTTTCTCCTTAGGCACATGAATGTAGACAGGACATCCGAACACTCTCAAGTGTCCTACTTCTGGTTTCTTACCAGAGAAAGCTTCTTCAGGAGTTTTATCCTCCAAGATTGCATGCGGGCATCTGTTCTGAATGTAGACTGCTGTACCTGTAGCTTCTACCCAAAGAGAGTTGGGCAGATCTTGATCAAACATCATAGCTTTTGCAGCTTCACATATAGTTCTGTTCTTTCTTTCAGCAACGCCATTTTGCTGAGGGTTGTAGGGAACAGTCAACTGACGTTTGATACCAGCTTCCTTACAAAAGCTCTCAAACTCATGGGATTCGTATTCCCCTCCATTATCAGATCTTAGAATCTGAATGCGCTTCCCTGTCTGATTCTCTATCAAGGCTTTGAATTCCTTAAATTTAATAAAAGCTTCACTCTTTAACTTCAGAAAATAAATCCAACATTTTCTAGAGAGATCATCAATAAATATGACATAATATAGAAAGCCATTCAAAGAAAGTGAAGACATAGGACCACATATGTCAGAATGGATAAGCTCTAAGATTTCTTCAGATTTGCTGCTACTATGCGGAAAAGTCTTCTTTGCATTTTTTCCAAGCAAACAACCTTTGCAAACTTCATTTTTATCAGAAGAAATATGAGGCATACCGCTTACCATCGATTGAAGTCCCGGGAGAGCCTTGAAGTGAAGGTGACCGAATCTCCTGTGCCATAGCTCGCTGGGGCTGACTGTAGAATGGGCAAGAGCACTGGCAGAGTGGTTTGTTACTTTGTAGAGACCTCCTTCCCGAATACCGATGACTTCAGCTGAACTTAGCTGACCATCTTTGGGCCAAAGAACGGCTTTACCGTCCATGAAGGCCACCTTGAAGCCTTTATCTTCAAGTGCAGAAACTGACAACAGGTTCTTCTTCAAACCAGGAACAAATAAGATCTCATCAATGTGAATGATGGATCCAGACTTTAACTGAAGAGAGGTGGAACCGATCCCTTTGATATCATGACAAGAGTTGTCACCAAGCTGAACCTGCACTGCAGAAGTCTTCTTTCGAAAAACTGAAAGGATATTCTTGTATCCAGTCATGTGCTTCGAAGCTCCACTATCAACCAACCATGAGTTTCGATCAGTGGTCAGGTGACCAGAAAGAGCAGACACCAGGTAGTATTCTCTTTTGTTCTCTTGTCTCTTAGGAGATTCACTTGCCTTCTGACCTGATCCTCCTTCTTCAGCAGTGGATGCATGATGCTTCCCTTTATGGAAGCCTCTCTTCTTGGATCTGCAATCTCTAGCATAATGTCCCTTCTTGTTACAGTTAAAACATATAATCTTGGACATATCAAAATCTTTACCTTTGAAGTTACCTTTGTACTTGTTTTTCTGAAAGTGCTTCTGGGGAGGTTTCCTTCCTCTTCTTGTCTTTGCAGCCAAAGCAACATTGTCAATATTTGTAGTACCAGTCCTTGCAGTCATGCGACCTTCCTCCTGAAGACAGTCATGCCACAAGCGCTCAAAAGCAGGCTGAGTCTCCCTACCATTTACACTGGCAAGGAAAGTATCCCATGAAGGTGGGAGGCCATCGAATATGGCTTGAACAAGATCATCATCTTCAACAGTTATCCCTGTGACAAGTAATTGATCACGAATCTGAGCAATCTTAGAACAAAAAGAAGCAATGGACTCACCTTTCTCCATTTTCAAGAACTTGAGCTTGTTCTTGAGATTTCTCTTTTGACTAGGTGTAGTCTTCTCATACAGATTCATGAGAGTGTCATAACAATCTTTAGCTGTCATGAGGGAAGTTAGTACCGGCATGATACTATCTTTTACCGAATCAAAAATAACTCTCTTTGCCTTGGCTTGATTCTTTCTGAAAGCCGCCCTGCCGGCATTAGTAGCTGGTTCCTCCATCACTGTAGTCACGAACTGTTCGAGCTCCAACTCTTGAAGAACGTTCATGATCCTTAGCTTCCAAACACTGAAGTTTGAAGCTCCCTCTAGCCTGTCTTCAGACCTGACAGATATGGAAGACATCTTTGAACAGAAAACTTAGTACTGAGCTGGATAAAGCTTGAATCCTTGGACCTGTGTGGGCTCACGAACTAAAGAACTGAGCTCCTCTTACACCCTGAGCTCTGATACCATGTTAGTTTTTCAAGCATATATATATTCGAGCAAAGTGTTTACTGTTCTTTTACTTTTCTTCCTCTTTAAACAAAACTTAGATCTTTAAACCAACAGATAGATGAACACTTGAAATGATAACCAGCAGTAGAAGAAGTACATAAATAAGATCTCACACATGCACAAAAATTTACCCTGGAGAAACCCAATATGGGATAAAAACTCCAGCAAACAATCTTCCTTTATTGCAAATAATATGTAAGATCGAAATACAAACTTTCCACCATGAAATATGCTTGAGAGAGTGACTGTAAGACCAACCAGACACCAAGATACTTCGCTGCCCTCTTACTGCTGTTATAAATCAGCAAGTCAATAAAATACTTCGCTGCCCCGTAAACTGTGTAAAACAAACCAGCAAGACAAACTGCTGCCCTCTCTTTGCTGTGTAAATTCAGCAATAGAAAAGTTTTACTACGCTGCCCTCTTACTCTCAAAACTGTGAGAATGATTATTACTTAATAGACAGCAGGTGAGATTAATTTATAGGCACCAATTCCAAGAGGACTTGTTATGCAACTTTGACTTAACTTGAGACTTAAAAAATAAAACTTTAATTATTCTTTTAGATTGACACAGATAACTTGGGTGCATGGAAAGACACATGAGATCAAACTAAATCTAAAATTAGATACTCGAGTTTACAACTGGCAGAAACTTTGAGTTTGTAACTGACAGAGAAGTACACGGAAAGCTAACTGAAAGTTACTTCAGTTCTCAACTGAAAGAGTCTTTGAGTTCTAAAAATAGATTAGGCAGTTAACTGAAAAGATACTTTAGTTAACTCAAATAGATAACTGAAAGTTAAATTAGATCTGGAATTTTCTTTAGTTAACTAACTTAAAAACTTTAGTTAACTTAAAATAATTAATTGTAAATTAATTTAGATCTTTAGTTAACTAACTCAAAAACTTTAGTTAACTTAAAATAATTAATTGTAAATTAATTTAGATCTTTAGTTAACTAACTCAAAAACTTTAGTTAACTTAAAATAATTAATTGTAAATTAATTTAGATCTTTAGTTAACTAACTCAAAACTCCACGAGACTAAAGCATGGGAAGACAACTCGACTTGTCATGACTTAACTGAAAGATGCTCTCAACATCGACTTAAGACTTAGACTCAAAGAGACATATTCATGGTGGATGAATTTATTCGTGCCAACGCACTAGATCAATATATTTATTTGCATAAGGAAGATTGTTTGTTTCTAGCTCATAGGAATTTTACATTCAACCTAACTTTTGCTAGATGCCTTGGCTTTTGCGAAATGCTCACAAGGCTTCCTGTCTTGACTTTTGGCGTAGCTCACAAGGCTTGTTCGTTCGCCTTGACTTTTGCTATGACCTCACAAGACTTACCGACTTGACTTTTGGTATGGCTCACAAGGCTTGTTCATTCGCCTTGACTTTTGCCATGACCTCACAAGACTTACGAAGGCATTATCACTTTCGTTCTGACTTTTGTCTTGGCTCACAAGGCTTGTATGTTCACCTTGACTTTTGCCATGACTCACAGAACTGGTTAATCTCCAAGTCTCCCTGGCTAGCTTCAGGGTGGTCACTTATGACCTCAGATCTTGGAGAATGCCTACTGATGCTGATTTCAACACTCCCTCTCAGCGAGGGAGGCATTCTCTGCAACTCCAAGTTTGTCTCGAAAGAGTGCAAACTTCACCAACTGCAGTGGCTTAGTCAGGATATCAGCTACCTGATCATCTGTTGCAATGTACTTTAGCTTGATCACATTTCGTTGTACCATATCTCTGATATAGTGGTACTTTAGATCAATGTGCTTTGATCTGTCATGAAACACCGGATTTTCTGTGAGCTTTATACAGCTCTGATTATCACAGTGGATAATCGTACTCTCAAGCTTTTCACCAAACAACCCAGAAATAAGTTTTCTGAGCCATACTGCTTCTCTACTGGCATTGCTCGCAGCAATATATTCAGCCTCCGCTGTGCTCTGAGCAATAGTACCCTGCTTTCGGCTGGACCAGGAGATCATGGCTGATCCTAAACTGAAGCAGTAACCAGAGGTACTCTTTCTGTCCACTGGACTCCCAGCCCAGTCTGAATCTGCATAACCATGCAACATCACACCACCAATGGATGTGTACTTTAGCCCATAAGCTATGGTACCTCGAAGATATCTCAGGATGTGCTTACCTGCCACCCAATGCCTTTCTCTTGGCTCAGCCATGAATTGGCTCAATGCACTCACTGCAAACTGCATATCTGGTCTAGTATGCGTTAGGTACATCAAAGACCCAACAAGCTGCCTGTACATTGTGGAATCCACCAAATCTTCTCCTGAACCAGAATCATGTAGCTTCTTTAGATTAGCCACCATAGGAGTTGAAACACTCCTGCAATTCATCATACCAAACCTCTTCAATATGTCTACTGCATATTTTCCTTGAGATAGGAGAATCTCGTTTGGTTTCTGCCAAACCTCTAAGCCCAGGAAATAATGCATTAGACCTAGATCTTTCATTTCAAACTCAGCAGTGAGCTTCTTTTTGCACCAGGTTATCTGTCTTTCTTCTCCTGTGAGGAAAAGATCATCTACATATAACACCAAAATCAAAGGTTGATTTTCAACAACCTTGAAATAAAGGTTAGGATCAGCACTACTTTTACTGAATCCCAAGCTTCTCAGAAAGCCATCAATCCTGTCATACCAAACTCTTGGTGCTTGCTTAAGACCGTACAAGGCCTTCTTTAACTTGCAGACATGAGATTCTTTGCTATGCTCTACAAAGCCATCAGGTTGCTCTACATAAACTTCCTGTTCTACTTCACCATTAAGGAAAGCAGTCTTTACATCCATTTGATATAATTTCCAACCAAGTACTGAAGCAAGAGACATTACTGATCGGATAGTAGTATACCTGGCTACTGGAGCAAAGATCTCATCGTAATCTATACCTTCTTTCTGAGAGAAGCCTCTGGCCACGAATCTTGCTTTATACTTCTCAACACTTCCGTCGGCTGCATGCTTTATCTTATACAACCATTTGGATGAGACAACTGACTTGCCTTTGGGCCTGGAAACTATGTCCCACACATCGTTCTTCATGATGGACTTGTATTCATCCAACATAGCATCTCTCCAAACCTGCAATTTGTTAGCTTCATCAAACAAAGAAGGTTCAGCATCACTGATGTTACTTACCAAAGCAACATAACCTGCAAATCTCTGTGGCCTTCTGCTTTCTCTGAATGTTCCTGGAGGGGCTGCATGCTTTTCTGCTTCTTGCAGAATTTCTTTGAACCAAGCAGGTCTTCTCTTGAAAGGAGGTTCTTCAAGAGACCTCTCTAGTTCCTCAGCAGGTTCCAATACTACATCTTGATCCCTTGGATCATCATGACTTTCCTCCCTCTGAAAGTCAGAACCAGAAGTCTCAGCTGAAGGAGAATCTGGCTCATCATCGCTCTGAAGCTCTCTGGATCTTTTGAAGACAACTTCCTCATGGAAAGTTACATCTCGACTGACCTCTATCTGTCTCTGACCTGGAACATAGATTCTGTAAGCTTTAGAAGACTCACTATATCCAACAAAGATCCCTTTCTTACCTGAAGGTTCCATCTTCGTTCTTTTCTCCTTAGGCACATGAATGTAGACAGGACATCCGAACACTCTCAAGTGTCCTACTTCTGGTTTCTTACCAGAGAAAGCTTCTTCAGGAGTTTTATCCTCCAAGATTGCATGCGGGCATCTGTTCTGAATGTAGACTGCTGTACCTGTAGCTTCTACCCAAAGAGAGTTGGGCAGATCTTGATCAAACATCATAGCTTTTGCAGCTTCACATATAGTTCTGTTCTTTCTTTCAGCAACGCCATTTTGCTGAGGGTTGTAGGGAACAGTCAACTGACGTTTGATACCAGCTTCCTTACAAAAGCTCTCAAACTCATGGGATTCGTATTCCCCTCCATTATCAGATCTTAGAATCTGAATGCGCTTCCCTGTCTGATTCTCTATCAAGGCTTTGAATTCCTTAAATTTAATAAAAGCTTCACTCTTTAACTTCAGAAAATAAATCCAACATTTTCTAGAGAGATCATCAATAAATATGACATAATATAGAAAGCCATTCAAAGAAAGTGAAGACATAGGACCACATATGTCAGAATGGATAAGCTCTAAGATTTCTTCAGATTTGCTGCTACTATGCGGAAAAGTCTTCTTTGCATTTTTTCCAAGCAAACAACCTTTGCAAACTTCATTTTTATCAGAAGAAATATGAGGCATACCGCTTACCATCGATTGAAGTCCCGGGAGAGCCTTGAAGTGAAGGTGACCGAATCTCCTGTGCCATAGCTCGCTGGGGCTGACTGTAGAATGGGCAAGAGCACTGGCAGAGTGGTTTGTTACTTTGTAGAGACCTCCTTCCCGAATACCGATGACTTCAGCTGAACTTAGCTGACCATCTTTGGGCCAAAGAACGGCTTTACCGTCCATGAAGGCCACCTTGAAGCCTTTATCTTCAAGTGCAGAAACTGACAACAGGTTCTTCTTCAAACCAGGAACAAATAAGATCTCATCAATGTGAATGATGGATCCAGACTTTAACTGAAGAGAGGTGGAACCGATCCCTTTGATATCATGACAAGAGTTGTCACCAAGCTGAACCTGCACTGCAGAAGTCTTCTTTCGAAAAACTGAAAGGATATTCTTGTATCCAGTCATGTGCTTCGAAGCTCCACTATCAACCAACCATGAGTTTCGATCAGTGGTCAGGTGACCAGAAAGAGCAGACACCAGGTAGTATTCTCTTTTGTTCTCTTGTCTCTTAGGAGATTCACTTGCCTTCTGACCTGATCCTCCTTCTTCAGCAGTGGATGCATGATGCTTCCCTTTATGGAAGCCTCTCTTCTTGGATCTGCAATCTCTAGCATAATGTCCCTTCTTGTTACAGTTAAAACATATAATCTTGGACATATCAAAATCTTTACCTTTGAAGTTACCTTTGTACTTGTTTTTCTGAAAGTGCTTCTGGGGAGGTTTCCTTCCTCTTCTTGTCTTTGCAGCCAAAGCAACATTGTCAATATTTGTAGTACCAGTCCTTGCAGTCATGCGACCTTCCTCCTGAAGACAGTCATGCCACAAGCGCTCAAAAGCAGGCTGAGTCTCCCTACCATTTACACTGGCAAGGAAAGTATCCCATGAAGGTGGGAGGCCATCGAATATGGCTTGAACAAGATCATCATCTTCAACAGTTATCCCTGTGACAAGTAATTGATCACGAATCTGAGCAATCTTAGAACAAAAAGAAGCAATGGACTCACCTTTCTCCATTTTCAAGAACTTGAGCTTGTTCTTGAGATTTCTCTTTTGACTAGGTGTAGTCTTCTCATACAGATTCATGAGAGTGTCATAACAATCTTTAGCTGTCATGAGGGAAGTTAGTACCGGCATGATACTATCTTTTACCGAATCAAAAATAACTCTCTTTGCCTTGGCTTGATTCTTTCTGAAAGCCGCCCTGCCGGCATTAGTAGCTGGTTCCTCCATCACTGTAGTCACGAACTGTTCGAGCTCCAACTCTTGAAGAACGTTCATGATCCTTAGCTTCCAAACACTGAAGTTTGAAGCTCCCTCTAGCCTGTCTTCAGACCTGACAGATATGGAAGACATCTTTGAACAGAAAACTTAGTACTGAGCTGGATAAAGCTTGAATCCTTGGACCTGTGTGGGCTCACGAACTAAAGAACTGAGCTCCTCTTACACCCTGAGCTCTGATACCATGTTAGTTTTTCAAGCATATATATATTCGAGCAAAGTGTTTACTGTTCTTTTACTTTTCTTCCTCTTTAAACAAAACTTAGATCTTTAAACCAACAGATAGATGAACACTTGAAATGATAACCAGCAGTAGAAGAAGTACATAAATAAGATCTCACACATGCACAAAAATTTACCCTGGAGAAACCCAATATGGGATAAAAACTCCAGCAAACAATCTTCCTTTATTGCAAATAATATGTAAGATCGAAATACAAACTTTCCACCATGAAATATGCTTGAGAGAGTGACTGTAAGACCAACCAGACACCAAGATACTTCGCTGCCCTCTTACTGCTGTTATAAATCAGCAAGTCAATAAAATACTTCGCTGCCCCGTAAACTGTGTAAAACAAACCAGCAAGACAAACTGCTGCCCTCTCTTTGCTGTGTAAATTCAGCAATAGAAAAGTTTTACTACGCTGCCCTCTTACTCTCAAAACTGTGAGAATGATTATTACTTAATAGACAGCAGGTGAGATTAATTTATAGGCACCAATTCCAAGAGGACTTGTTATGCAACTTTGACTTAACTTGAGACTTAAAAAATAAAACTTTAATTATTCTTTTAGATTGACACAGATAACTTGGGTGCATGGAAAGACACATGAGATCAAACTAAATCTAAAATTAGATACTCGAGTTTACAACTGGCAGAAACTTTGAGTTTGTAACTGACAGAGAAGTACACGGAAAGCTAACTGAAAGTTACTTCAGTTCTCAACTGAAAGAGTCTTTGAGTTCTAAAAATAGATTAGGCAGTTAACTGAAAAGATACTTTAGTTAACTCAAATAGATAACTGAAAGTTAAATTAGATCTGGAATTTTCTTTAGTTAACTAACTTAAAAACTTTAGTTAACTTAAAATAATTAATTGTAAATTAATTTAGATCTTTAGTTAACTAACTCAAAAACTTTAGTTAACTTAAAATAATTAATTGTAAATTAATTTAGATCTTTAGTTAACTAACTCAAAAACTTTAGTTAACTTAAAATAATTAATTGTAAATTAATTTAGATCTTTAGTTAACTAACTCAAAACTCCACGAGACTAAAGCATGGGAAGACAACTCGACTTGTCATGACTTAACTGAAAGATGCTCTCAACATCGACTTAAGACTTAGACTCAAAGAGACATATTCATGGTGGATGAATTTATTCGTGCCAACGCACTAGATCAATATATTTATTTGCATAAGGAAGATTGTTTGTTTCTAGCTCATAGGAATTTTACATTCAACCTAACTTTTGCTAGATGCCTTGGCTTTTGCGAAATGCTCACAAGGCTTCCTGTCTTGACTTTTGGCGTAGCTCACAAGGCTTGTTCGTTCGCCTTGACTTTTGCTATGACCTCACAAGACTTACGAAGGCATTATCACTTTCGTTCTGACTTTTGTCTTGGCTCACAAGGCTTGTATGTTCACCTTGACTTTTGCCATGACTCACAGAACTGGTTAATCTCCAAGTCTCCCT
>Ga0233344_1000174_pt1 | contig 12142 bp, 8 predicted proteins | sample GEONDECOMP281_FD_180697 | JGI IMG/M metagenome (GOLD analysis project Ga0233344, IMG submission 180697) | Leaf litter microbial communities from Shasta-Trinity National Forest, California, United States - GEON-DECOMP-281 | ecosystem: Environmental > Terrestrial > Plant litter > Unclassified...
CTCTGTTTACCAGCAATTGAACAATCAGACCTCCAACTGAATGGCCTATTACGATTGGTTTTTCTGTTAAACTATAAATCAGTGTTTCTACTTTAGTGATCACTTCATCAAGGGTTAGTTTACCTAAGCCATCCGGAGAATGCTCCCTGAGAACCGAGGGGTCGCCCTCATGTAAAGGCCAGGCCACCGCAATACAGCTATATCCTTTAGCGGTATAAAAGTCCATCCATTTTTCCCAGCTTTTTGGATTCTGGAACATTCCGTGAATAAATACAATTGTGTTTTTCATAAGTAAATATTTTTATTTATTGATGATGAAATTATCATGATCTTTTATTCATTTCTTTAATATGATCTATAAGATTACGATGTTTCATCACATAGATTTGAACGTAAGCAATTACCTGCCTAATTTGTTTGGTTTAACAATGAATTGAACCATTTTTAAGGCCACTTTTAATTCGATTATAACCAGGATCGCTTCCGGCTTGTTCCTGTTTATCTTTTTGCTAACAGCTTTTATTGACTATAAAAAGAATAATATTGCTAAATCGATTTGTCATTGTAGTGTATTATTATTTAATCATTCTAAATAATGGATAGATGCCGATAATCTATTATTGTATGTTTGTTTGTAATTAATCTAAATAAAACAATACATATCAAAACATGTTTACCAACTCAAAAACCTATCTCGCAGCATTTTTGCTGATTTTTTTAGCCTTAAATACAGTAGGACAGACTAAAAAGGGATCTATTAATGGCACAGTAAGAACATCGGATGGTGTTCCTGTAGATCTGGCCACAGTATCTATCAAAGGCGTTGCCAATACGATGGCCGATAAAGAAGGTCATTATCATCTTAAAAATGTTCCTGCCGGAAATCACACACTTACTGCCCGTTTGGTAGGGGTAAGCCCGATATCGCAGGAAGTAACCGTTGTTGCTGGTGAATCTTTAACAGCGGACATTACACTTCATGCTTCTAGTGAGCAGTTACAGGAAGTAACTGTAAACGGTGCTAAAAACAACAAATACGCTGTAAAGCAAAGCCAGTTTGTTGCAAAAATGCCATTGAAGGATATCGAAAATCCGCAGGTATATGCAGTGATCCCGAAAGAATTAATGGCTGATCAGCTGGTTACCAATTTTGATGATGCCTTGAAAAATGCACCGGGAGTGGATAAACTATGGTCGTCTACGGGACGTGGCGGTGATGGCGCAGGATATTTCTCTCTAAGAGGCTTTGCCGTGCAGCCTACACTGGTAAACGGATTAGCAGGCTTAACCAATGGAAGTCTGGATATCTCCAATGTGGAGCGTATAGAAGTTATAAAAGGTCCTTCGGGAACTTTATACGGAAGCAGCCTGATCTCTTATGGTGGATTGATCAATACCGTAACTAAACAGCCTTTTGATGCTACCGCTGCTGAAGTTACCTATACTGCAGGGAGTTATGGATTAAACCGCGTTACTGCAGATATCAATACTCCTCTGGATAAAGAGCATAAAGTGCTTTTTAGAATGAATGCTGCTTACACAGATGAAAATAGCTGGCAGGATGCTGGATTTAAAAAGACAAGATTTGTTGCCCCTTCATTGACCTATAAAGTAAATGACAGACTTACGCTATCATTAAATACCCAGTTTTTAAGTTCGGAAGGCACCAACCCGACCATGTTATTCTTTAACCGGTCATCTATCTCACAAACTACTACGCTGGCTTCATTGGGTTATGATCCAACAAAGTCATATACCAGCAATAACCTGAGTGTTAAAAATCCTGTAGCCAGCATGCAGGCACAAATGGTATATAAAATATCAGACGAGTGGACTTCTCAAACAGTGATTTCGAGAGGGTCGGCTAAGTCGAACGGCTATTATTCTTACCTTTTCCAAACTGCACAGGGTACTGCAGGAGTTCCTAATAATGCTTTTGGCCGATCTATCAATGATCAGAATTCTACTACTGAAACAACAGACATCCAGCAGAACTTTAACGGTGATTTCCATATTGGAAGTTTACGTAACCGCGTAGTAGCAGGACTGGATTATTTTAACAGAACTACTATCGATAACAGCTCTAATTATGCAGCAGATGGTGCGGTGGTATTAGGCGCTAATGGATATGATACTGGTGTATTAACCCGTCAAACTGTTGATTCATTAATTGCCAGTAAAGGATATGCAAACAACAGTAATACCAACCAGCAGACGTATAGTGCTTATATTTCGGATGTAATTAATTTAACCCCTGCATTATCTGCGATGGCAAGTATCCGTATCGACAGGTTTCAGAATAGTGGGTTAACCACTGCAGCTGCGGATAAATATGGTCAGACTGCTTTATCACCAAAATTTGGATTAGTTTACCAGGTACTGAAAGATAAATTGTCTGTTTTTGGGAATTATATGAACGGATTTACGAATTCGGCGCCGGTAAATTACCAGGATGGTACAGTTTCAAAAACGATCACTTTTGATCCTGAGCAAGCCAACCAATGGGAAACAGGAATAAAAACAGATCTGTTTGATGGCAAACTCTCTGCTTCTTTAAGTTATTATGATATAAAAGTATCTAATGTAATCTTATCAGGTGCTTTACCTAATACTTATACCCAGGGAGGAAATAACTACAGTAAAGGAGTAGAATTCCAGGTAAATGCCAATCCTTTTGCAGGTTTTAATATCATCGCAGGTTATAGCAAAAATAAAAGTAAGCTAACTGGTGCCAGCACAGATTATGAAGGAAGAAGGCCGGAAGGTGCTGGTCCTGAGAACCTGATCAACGCATGGTTCAGTTATAGAATAATGACCGGATCTGTAAAAGGATTAGGCTTTGGTTTTGGCGGAAATTATGCGGGCAAAAATATGGTCTTGAACAGGGCTTCTACGGGTGTATTTACCCTTCCTTCTTATACGGTGCTGAGTGCTTCTGCTTCTTATGCCACAGGTCCTTTTACCTTTGGTCTTAAGCTGAATAACTTAACCGATAAGGTGTATTATAAAGGATGGTCTACGCTTGAACCAATGGCTCCGCGTACTACCGCAGGTAGTATCGGCTACAGGTTTTAAGATTTTTACTCAATTGCTCTATTGACAGAAGGGTGTCCATATATTTTGGACGCCCTTTTTTGTGAAACGTGTTTTTTGAATGGGGGTATCTTTTCTCTGACCTAGAATAAGAAATAGATCATGGCTACAGCAGCGGTGGTCATGAGTACAAAAGTTAATCCGCCTAAAATATTCGATAGTTTAGAGTTCGTATGTTTTTTCATGATCTTCTTATTGTTGCCAATGTGCATAATAACGGCAATCATTACAGGCGCAGTTAGCCCATAGGCAATCGCCGTATATAACAATGCCTTTATGGGGCTTACCCCGCTAAATTCCAGCGAGAGGCCAACCATTAGAGAGAAAATAATGGAGATATAAAAAGGTTTTGCTTCTCCGAATTTTTTATCGAGTCCGGCCGACCAGCCAAAGGTTTCTGCCAGCATATAGGATTGTGATCCTGCCAGTACCGGAATGGCTAACATACCGGTACTCAATACGCCGATCGCAAAAATATAATAGGTGAGTTTGCCTGCCAAAGGCTCCAGTGCTTTAGCGGCTTGATCTACGGTATCTATCTGATGAATTCCTGCCGGGAATAGTACACTGCCTGCGGTAAGGATCATAAAGAACATGACCAGGTTGGAGAATAACATGCCTGAATTTACATCCGTTTTCATATCACTCAACAGCCTTTTATCCACCATGATCCGCTTTTGTTTGTGAACCTGGTCTTCCGCTTCCATGGTGGTTTGCCAGAAGAAGAGGTAGGGAGAAATGGTAGTTCCTAAAATGGCGACCAGGATGGATAAGAATTCTTTGTTCAATTTAAAAGTAGGAATTAAAGTGCTTTTTAAGATTAACCACCAATCCTGTTTAACCATAAAAGGTACGATAACGTATAAAAATAAAGAGATACACAGCCATTTTAAGATCATGGCTATCTTTTGATAAGGAAAAATGACGATGATATACATCAGTAATCCTGTAATCAATATGCAGAAAACAGAGGTAGGTACCCTGGGACAGATCATATGTGAAACAGCACCCATTCCCTGAATATCGGCCCCAATATTCAGGGTAATGGCAGGAAAACTAAACAGCAGCATCAGATAGAGTAATGGCTTGGAATAATGATCTTTCAAAGTAACCGTCAGTCCTTTGCCTGTAACCAGGCCAATCCTGGCGCACATCCCCTGTATAGACGCCATCAATGGATACGTAAGCAATGCCGTCCATAATGTTGCAAATCCAAATTGTGCCCCTGCCTGTGAATAGGTAGCAATACCAGAGGGATCATCATCACTTGCTCCGGTGATCAGTCCGGGCCCTAGTTTCTTAAAAAATGTGAGGATCTTATTCTTTTTAGGCTTGCTCATTTAGTCAGATGTTATCTTGTACTAAAGATATTGTTTTTCCCTGCAGCTGAGCCTAATTTTTACCGGAATATAGGTATAATCTGATGAGCGTTATATTTGATTCAATTAAGTATATCATTTAACAATTTACTTCTCCAAAAAGATTATCTTCCGGGATAAATTATTAAGTATTTGATGAAACGTAACCTTCTCTTTTTTTTGATGACCATGACTTGTTTTGATGCAGTTTCGCAAGTCAAAGTACCAGTGAAAATCGATACTTCACAGCATAAGATTGCAGAGATCTATCGTTTTGTTAATACGTATATGCAGCAGGATACGATCAGTAATCAGTTATGGCATCCTAAATATAAAAATAAGATCAATTACAATTATACAATGGATTGGATCTGGAGTGAATATACGCCCAGACAGATCACCCGGCGCTTTACAATAACGCTGGCAGAACTACAGCAAGTTAATGATACTTTATCCTATGTAAAATTGATGGCAGAAAGTAAACCCAATAAAAATGGAGACACCTATTCCAATGTGTATAAGTTTTATATCGTGAATATCAAAGGGAAGTATTATCTGGACAACTGTAAAGACTACGATAGTGACAGGTTTAAACAGCATCATACTCAAAATATTCAATATTTTGTTTCCCCTTTTTATCAAATTAGTCAGGCACAAATGGATCAGGCCAGTTCATCACTGGATGAGTTATACAAACAGCTAAAAAGGCCCCCATTAAAGAAAGCCCTTACCTATTACATGTGTGCTACGGAAGAAGAACTCAATAATATGATCAATATCGTGGTGTGGGATGGTGGGTTCGGCGGTTTTACCAATATTCCGGATGGATATATAGTGGCTATTAATGCCAATCCTTTTTATAAGCATGAGTTTATACATGCTATTTTAGGCAGCAGCGCCAATTGTTTTTTTCTGCAGGAAGGGATAGCCAGTTTATATGGAGGCTTAAATAAAGAAACAACCTATGAAGAAGGACTTAAGCAACTCAAAGCATGTTACCAGAGTGGCGGCTGCAATTTTGATAAACTGTATAAAAGAGAAGTTTTTGATCAGTATCATAGCACGCTGATCTATGCCTTTGCAGCTACTTTCTGTAAGTATATTATCGCTGAACATGGTCTGGATTATTTTTATAAATTGTATGATGATACCTCATTTACTTCAGAGAATTTCCTGGAAAAGATCAGTGTAAAAGCGGGAAAGAGTAAAGAGGAGATCAAAAAGGGAGTGGAGAAATTAATCTTAAATTGACCATTTTATGGAACAATTATTCAATCAATTATGGCTGTATAATAATTGGGCAAATGAAGCCCTTTTTAACTTGTTTGATGCGTATGGTGCAATGGTGCCGGAAAAATGTATGCACTTATTAAGCCACATGATGAATACGCAGTTTGCCTGGATCAGCCGGATAAATGGAGAACATCGAGCTATAAATGCCTGGGAAGATCATGACCTTGAACAATGCAGGGTATTACATCAGGAGACTACACTGCAGCTTAAACAGGCGATAGAAAATCTGGATCAGGCATCGCCGGAAAAGATCAGTTATGTAAATAGTAAGGGAATTGCTTTTGAAAATTTCACTAACGACATCCTGTTACATGTGTTAAACCACGGTACTTATCATCGCGGACAAATTGCACAGGAATTAAGAAGAAATGGTTTAGAGCCTGTTAATACCGATTATATAACGTTTATGAGGTGAAGATTTTAATCAGGATTTCTGATCTGACGGCAGGTCTGTGCCATAGAAGCGTTTGCGGTAAAGGTGCATCACGGTATTAAAAAATAAGGTAACGGCCAGGGCAATCATACACCCAACAATTACACAGCCTACCCTTTCCAATGCAATACTATAACTTCTGTGTTCCTGTTCGGTAATGATTACAATAACAAGGGCTGCCATCGCTGTGCGCAATACAGTGGTCAGGTTAAAATAGGTACCTATGATAATGGTGACCGCAATCCCAGCACATAATAAAATTAGCGGAGCAACATGAATGGGATAGAGGCAAAGCGCAACGGCACAGCCTAGCGTGTTGGCAATAATCCTGTCATAGGCCAGTCTATTACTGCTGTCTGGCGAAATGGCAATGACTACTGATACCAGCGACCAGTAAAAGGGGTATTCAGGGAATCTCTTATACAGCATATAAGCGATTATTATCCCTGTTACGCACTTAAAAGCGTATAATAAAGTTGATAAGGTTACGAGTTTCACAATTGGGTTAAATATAAATTATTTTTAAAGAGCAGATACCGGCTGCCGACCAATAAATTTTTTAAGATAGGGAGCTGTTCGGCTTTTGGTGTTTTTTGCTATTACTGCCGGAGGGCCGGCTGCTACTACCAGACCGCCATTTTCACCAGCATCGGGACCAATATCTATTACCCAGTCGCTGGCTGCGATCACATGCATATCATGCTCTACTACGATTACCGTATTTCCCTGTTCTACCAGTTTATCCAGCTGAACCATTAGCTTTTCTACATCTGAAGGATGTAAACCGGTGGTCGGTTCATCAAGAATATACAACGTATTGCCATGCTGGGTACGCTGCAGCTCTGTTGCCAGTTTAATCCGCTGTGCTTCGCCACCAGAAAGTTCTGTTGCAGGCTGCCCTAGTCGTAGATAACCTAATCCTACTTCTCTGATTACATCCAGCGCCCGATAGATCAGTGGCTCTTCATCAAAAAAGTCCCATGCAGCATCTACTGTCATTCCCAATACCTCAGCAATGTTTTTATCCTTATATTTTATTTCCAGCGTCTGCGGGTTGTACCTCGTCCCTTTACAGGTAGGACAGGGCGTATACACACTGGGGAGGAATAACAACTCCACCATCACCAAGCCTTCTCCTTCGCAATGGGGGCAACGGCCTTTGACTACATTAAATGAAAACCTACCTGCATCATAGCGGCGTTTTTTTGCGGTATCTGTTGCTGCAAAGAGCTTCCTTACATGATCGAACAGACCGGTATAAGTAGCCAGATTGGAGCGTGGTGTTCTGCCAATGGGCTTTTGATCTACGCGTACCAAACGCTTGATAGATTCCATACCCTCAGTAATTTTACCACCAAGGGTAATCACTTTTGTGGTTTCCAGTGATTCTGTTTCTTCTTCAGTACTATTTATTTCCTGACCAAGCTGTGCGGCCACAAGTTCTACCAATACCTGACTCACCAGACTGCTTTTACCGGAGCCTGAAACGCCGGATACACTCGTGAATACGCCTAGCGGAAAAGACACCTCAAGCTCTTTGAGGTTATTACGAGTTACTCCAGACAGTCGCAGCCATCCTCGGGGTTCCCTCGTTAGTGGCCGCTGCTGAACCTCATTTTCAAAGATATAATGACGGGTTACAGAATCTTCTATGTTGCGGAGTCCTGCTGGCGGACCGTTATATAAAATAAAACCGCCCTGTTCTCCTGCTGCGGGGCCAACGTCTACGATCCAATCAGCATGGCGGATCACATCGATCTCATGCTCTACTACGAACAGTGAATTACCAGCCGCTTTAAGCCGGTCGAGCGCCCTTAATAATGCTTCCGTATCCGCAGGGTGTAAACCAGCAGAAGGTTCATCTAATACATATACGACTCCAAATAAGTTAGAACGTATCTGTGTGGCTAGTCTTAACCGCTGCAATTCACCAGGCGAAAGGGTAGGCGTACTTCTTTCTAATGTCAGATAACCAAGGCCAAGATCAAGCATTACATGGAGTCTGGCCACCAGATCCTCTGCTATCCGCTGGGCAACCATCATTTTTTCTGGATGTTCTTTTTGCGATTTTGCATTACCCGGTTTCTTTCCGTTAGCATATCCGCTGAAAATATCTGCTAGCCGAAATAGAGGAACGCGGGATATATCGGCTATATCCAGACCTTCAAATTTTACAGAAAGTGATTCTCTTCTTAGCCGTTTGCCTTTACATAAGGGACATTCACTGCTGAGCATATATTTTAATACCCGTTTTTTCATTAGCTGACTTTGGGTATTGGCAAATGTTTGCAAAACGTACCTTTTAGCTCCTGTGAAAGTCCCCATATAACTGGGTTCCAATTTGTTTTTTATGGCCTGTTTCATCTGGGCAGCGCTAAAGCCAGAATACACAGGAACGCTGGGCTGTTCTTCGGTAAAAAGGATCCAGTCGCGGTCTTTTTTTGGCAGGTCCCGCCATGGTATATCTACCTCATAACCCAGGGTCATTAATATTTCCCTTAAGTTCTGTCCCTGCCATGCTGTAGGCCAGGAAGCAATGGCACGTTCTCTGATCGTTAAAGAATCATCAGGAACCATCGTCTGCTCTGTTACTTCATAAACCCTTCCCAGGCCGTGGCATTGTGTGCAAGCCCCTTCGGGTGTATTTGGTGAAAAGGATTCTGCATAAATAACCGGTTGTCCGGCAGGATAATCCCCGGCACGGGAATAGAGCATGCGCAGTAAGTTTGATAACGTAGTTACACTGCCAACAGAAGATCTTGTGGATGCTGCGCCACGCTGCTGCTGCAAGGCGATCGCTGGTGGCAGCCCTTCGATCTCATCCACTTCGGGAATAGCCATTTGGTTAAACAGCCTTCTCGCATAGGGGGAAACAGATTCCAGGTATCTTCGCTGTGCTTCGGCATATAAAGTACCAAAGGCCAGCGAAGACTTTCCGGATCCGGAAACACCAGTAAATACTACCAGTGCGTCTCTGGGTATATCGAGGTTTACATTTTTAAGATTATGTTCCCTTGCTCCGCGAACGCGGACGAAACCCCTGAATTTTTGTTCTTCCTTATTGGGATGAGGCATGCTGCTATTTCTGATTTACGCGACAACGTTTAAAACGATCTTACCTTTTGTATGTCCTTCTTCACTCTTTTTATGCGCTTCTTTTGCCTGTTCCAAAGGTAAGATCTGTGCAATAACAGGTTTTAGTTTGCCTTCATCAATTAATGCTGCCAATTGGTTTAAGTTTTCTGTAGTGGACTGAGCCATGTATTTAACGCCTGTTATACCTTTTGCTTTAACCGCTGCTTCATCTTTTATCCCTACGGTACTCACTAAAATTCCTCCTGGTTTTAAGACCTCTAATGATTTTAGCTGTACTTCGCCTCCAAGCAGATCAAACACTACGTCGAGATCTTTAAGTTTTGCAGAGAAATCTTCTTTTTTATAATCTATTACTTCATCTGCACCCAGTTCCATTAGGAAATCCCTGTTTTCTTCCGAAGCAGTGCCGATCACATAGGCGCCTTTCCATTTAGCCAGCTGTACGGCAAAAGTGCCTACCCCTCCAGCTGCGGCATGGATTAATATTTTCTGCCCTGCTTCTAATTTTCCATGGTCAAAAATCCCCTGCCAGGCGGTTAAACCAGCCAATGGTACTGCTGCCGCATGGTTATGTTCTATGGATTTTGGCTTGAGGCCAATTTCTTTGAAATTTACAGCCACGTATTCTGCATAAGTTCCTGGTCTTTTGGTATCAGGTCTGGCGAAAACCTCATCGCCAACTTTAAATCCTGTCACTTCTTCTCCCAGCTCAGTGATTACGCCAGATACATCCCAGCCCAGAATCAGCGGGAACGCTCTTTGGTCGGAACCGGGATAACCTCCTCCGCGAACTTTCCAGTCAATAGGGTTGATGCTTGTTGCATATACTTTAATTAATACGTCATCAGGTTTAATCTGCGGATCCTGAACATCTTCATAGATCAATTCATCTGCGCTGCCATATGTATGAATGGTTACTGCTTTCATAGTAAATGTGATTTTATACAGTTGTAACAGCTAAAATGCCGAATTGATTTAAGATTGTGGTAAGAATTGATATTTCTGTTTGCTATTCTTACAGAAACAGAACAATCTGTCAGTGGTTGAATTTTATAATGAATTATTTGATTTTTGTAATCGTAGTGGTGCTTTCCGTTCTATCTTTATCCATTGATAGAACAAAATATTAAAGATCATATGATACAAGCAAAAGGATATGCTGCTCAAAATGCAGAAACAGACCTGGCACCCTGGAACTTTGAACACAGAGAGCTTGGTGCTCATGATGTTCAGATAGAAATTTTATTCTGTGGGGTTTGTCATTCAGACCTGCACCAGATAAAAAATGACTGGTTCCCAGGAATATTTCCAATGGTTCCGGGACATGAAATTGTTGGCCGCATTGTAAAGGTGGGTGATCACGTCAAAAAATTTAAAACAGATGATCTTGCTGGTGTAGGCTGTATGGTTGATTCCTGCAGAGTCTGCGAAAACTGTCAGGATGGTTTGGAACAATATTGCTTAAATGGTAATGTAGGTACCTACAATAGCTTAGGAAAAGATGGCGTACCTACTTATGGCGGTTATTCAAATACTATTGTAGTGCATGAAGATTTTGTACTGCATGTGTCTGACCAATTGGAACTGGCAGCTGTAGCTCCGCTACTGTGTGCAGGTATTACCACCTATTCTCCATTACGTTTCTGGAAAGTAGGAAAAGGACATAAACTGGCTGTTCTGGGCTTAGGCGGATTAGGACATATGGCAGTTAAATTTGGTGTAGCCTTTGGTGCTGAGGTGACTGTTTTAAGTACTTCTGCTTCAAAAGAAGAAGCTGCGAAAGCTTTAGGTGCCCACAAGTTTGTAGTGACCTCTGATACGGAACAGCTAGCTGCTGTTGCAGGTGCTTTTGATTTTATACTGGATACTGTTTCTGCAGAGCATGATGTGGCCATGTATCTTTCTTTATTGAGAACGAATGGTACGCATATATGTGTTGGTGCACCTACTGAACCCTATAAGATTCCTGCATTTTCATTACTTGGAGGTAGAAAAAGTGTTGCAGGTTCTGGAATAGGCGGTATCGCTGAAACTCAGGAAATGCTTGATTTCTGTGCAGAACATGATATTGTTTCTGATATTGAAGTGATCGATATGAAAGACATTACCGCTTCTTATGCACGGATGCTGAAAGGTGATGTACGTTACAGATTTGTAATTGACATGGCTACATTGTAATTTTTTAATCAATGGAAGACAGCTGTCTTCCATTGATTAAATTAGTTTTTTTAACTTTTCTTTCCAGATTTTTTTATACTGCTCTTTATATTCCGGGGTTAAAAATGACTGGTCAATAAGTTTGAAAACTTTCTCGGTACCTCCAGTGAATTTATTTAATATCCTTCCAAACTTCATCGCGTTAATGTTCAGGCTATTGGCCAATTGCTCAAAGTCGTTACGCGAAATATTTCGCTTTCTTCCATTTAACAATAATGCCGTATCTTCCTTATCAGTTGGATTAACCAGGTTTCCATTTATTAAATCATAGGCAGGAGTGAGTTTTACTCCTTTTTCCAGATGGATTAAAGAAAAATTCTTCATGTGCATATCATTATTTCCACTGAGAAAAGAAAACAAAATCACTTCAAAATAATTTAATTTATCCAGGCCAAAATCGGTGCAGAATTGTGCAATAAGCTTCCCGCATCGCTCATAGGAGCTATTATATTTCTGCTCTGTTTGAAATTCTCCAAGCTGACAGAAGTCTTCCGTGTGAATTTTAATATTCTTAAATCTATCAAAGCGTTTGGCTAAATAAACCATTTCTCCATTCGTTGTATAAATAAGACAATGTTTGCACGTTTCTATTTTAAACAGGTTTGCCAGGTGCATAGTTAGATCTTCTACCTCGGGCATGTGAAGAATAGCT
>Ga0233344_1000175_pt1 | contig 12128 bp, 5 predicted proteins | sample GEONDECOMP281_FD_180697 | JGI IMG/M metagenome (GOLD analysis project Ga0233344, IMG submission 180697) | Leaf litter microbial communities from Shasta-Trinity National Forest, California, United States - GEON-DECOMP-281 | ecosystem: Environmental > Terrestrial > Plant litter > Unclassified...
AGGACAGGTAAGTTTTGATGGCAGGTTAAACCTTAGCGGCAGATTAGGATTACCTCCTTTCGGTATCATTGGAATACCTTTAAGCATCACAGGAACGCAGGAGAAACCGATAGTAGCTTTAAAGAAAAACAAGGAAGGTAAGTTAGAGGAAACAGAAGACAATAACCTCTAGATATCAGATCAATAATTCGTTATCAAAAGCAGCAGGCCAATTGATAAAAACAAGCTTACTACTTTTGATATTAACCAATTGAAAGAAAATTACGCTTTCCCTTATTGATTATCGATTGTAATCGTTTCTGATTTTAACTGCTTACCACTTACTGTCAGTATTACTTTCCCTGCGTTGGTGGATGATTGAACTGTTGCAACGAGCATTCCGCTAAAAGCTTTCATGTGCGGCAGATGAAATATTTCCAGATTTGTAGCGTCGCCATTAGCAACTGCTTTAAACACACCTGCGCCTGTAACCTTAAAGTTCAACTCATTTGAAGCGTCAGGACATAGGTTACCCTCCTTATCAACTACTTTTACCGTAACATAACTCAGATCTTTACCATCAGGCTGAATCACCTTTCTATCGGCCTCTAAAACCAAATGATCTGGCTTACCTGCTGTACGGACAGTTTCTTCAGCAGCGACCTTTCCTTCGGCATCATAAGCCACAACTTTTATATTCCCAGGCTTATAAACTACATCCTTCCACATCAGTCTGTACCGGTTGATGCTTGAACTGTTATTTTTAGTTTGCCTTCCCATACTTTTTCCATTTACAAACAGTTCTGCCGAAGGATAACTGGTATAACAAAATACTGGGGTAACCTGCCCTTCCCTACCCGGAAAAGTCCAGTGAGGCAATACGTGTAAGGTTTGTTTTTCTGCATTCCATTTACTTCTATACAGATAGAACCTGTCTTTTGGCAATCCAGCCAGATCAATTATACCAAAGTAAGAGCTATGTGACGGCCATTTTTCGTCATATGGCGTAGGTTCTCCCAAATAATCAAAACCAGTCCAGACAAACTCTCCGGTTAAAAACTGCAGGTCGTCTTGCTGTACAAATTCATCATCAGGAATTTGCGACCAGTCGCAGAACTCAAAGTCATAAGAAGAACTTTGGTTATCACCATACATTTTCATTTTAAAAAACTCCACAGGAAACTTATATACCCCCCGAGAGCTTACGGTAGAAACTGTTTCTGACCCCAGTAAAAAACCCTGAGGCAACCGCGTATTTGCTTTTGCATACAGGCTAGGTTTGTAATTAAATCCGGGGACATCCACTGCAGCTGCGAAATTATTCCTGATCGCATCTTCCATACGGTTCATTGCCGTAGTAACAGGACGTGTAGGATCTTCACGATGACAGATGTTCTGTAAATAGGTGAGTAATTTATTTCCGTTCACTTCACTCTGATCAGGAATTTCATTTCCAATACTCCACAGGATCACCGATGGATTATTTCTGTCGCGATGGATCATGTTGATCATATCCTTCTCTGCCCATTCATCAAAAAGATGACTGTAACCATTTGCCACTTTAGGAGTTTTCCATTCGTCAAAAGACTCCACCATCAGCATAAATCCCATTTCATCGCATAACTTAACCAGTTCTGGAGCAGGCATATTATGAGAAGTACGAATTGCGTCACAACCCATATCTTTTAAAATGGTCAGTTGCCTGCGTAGCGCTGCTACATTGATTGCGGCACCCAATGGCCCAAGATCATGATGGTTGCATACACCTTTAAATTTCCTGTATTTACCATTCAAGGAGAATCCTTTTACAGGCTCAAACTTTATCGTTCGGATGCCGAAAGTGGTAGTGTACTCATCCTTCAATTCTTCTCCGGCATATAGTTTAGAAACAGCTGTATACAGATAAGGTGTTTCCGGTGACCATAACGAAGGTGACTTCACAATGAGCTGCTGTTCAAATTGCGACTCATCTGCCTCTGCCAAAGTAGAAGTAGTTGTACTGATAATTTTTCCACTGGCATCTTTTATTGAAGTTTCTAAATGTAATGAAGGAGCACCTGCAGATTGACCTTCAATTTTTGTTTTAACTTTCACTTTAGCAAAAGTCCCGTTGATCTCCGGCGTAGTAATATAAGTTCCCCATACCGGAATATGTATTTCATCAGTTACAATTAAATGTACATTACGATACAATCCTGCTCCGGGGTACCATCTTGAAGCCTCAGGAAGATTCTCCAATCTTACGGCCAGGATATTATCCTGGCCAGGCTTAAGGAAGGAAGTGATATCTACTGAAAAAGAAGTATAACCATATGCCCAGTGACCAGCTTCCTTTCCATTCACAAATATTTTAGGATAACTCATTGCTCCATCAAAAAGCAACACTGCACGCTGACCATTTTTAAATAAAGCAGCATTCAAAGCTGTACGATACCAGCCTACACCAACAAAGGGAAGTCCGCCGGTACGACCTGATTTAACGCTTTTCCCTGCTTCTCCATTTTCAGCTATTTTTACATCCTGAATATCATTGTTTACATCAAAGGGGCCTTTAATTGCCCAATCGTGCGGAATACTGACGCTTTCCCAATTTTTATCATTGAAGCCAGTTTTTTCAGCTCCTGCAATATCACCTTTAGTAAATTTCCAGTTATGTTCGAGTACATATTCCTTCCTGTTCTGAGCAGGCAATTGTCCCGAATAAAAAATGGATAGCAAAAAAACAGCAATTAAAGTAACCTGTTTAACATTGAGCCTGGGAGTACCAATCATAATTGAACGAAGCAAATAAAATAAATAGGATAGAATAAAAAGAGAACATCTGTAATTTCTGATGCTAATTTATTCGAATTAAACCCAAAAATAAAGAAGGCTTTTAGCAAAAAACAATATTAGACCTATAATTACTAATTTCACCCCTAAATTTTATCAATCTATCTTCAAATTCAACTTTTATCGTGAATAAATGCTTCCTTTACCTGCAAAATTTACCAGTATTCAAGAGGCAGACATCAGCTAAAAAAATTACAGAGAAGTAATTTCAAATTCCTCCGGGCATAAGTACTTTAGGAAGAGCATTTGTTAAACTCTTAAATAATAATGGAGAAGACGCTCCTATCTGATAGATAATATTCTATTTACAGGTTCCTGTTCTTCAAAATAACATAGGCAATAACACTTGAAATTAGGGGATTTATAATAATAAAGCAACCAGTTGTCTATTAAAATGTGTTTAAAAGGATAGATAATTGATAGTAAAGGGATGGCAAAAGGGATATTGATAAGGGATTGATAAGAGGTTAGTTAGGGATTGGTAAGGCGGATAGGGTCTTTAACCTTACCAACCCTTCACCAGTCACTTAACAATGTCTCTTTTACTATCGCTATCTTTACCATTAGAGTGAAGCCATTGATTGAGCATGGTAGCGATAGTCTCTTCTACAAATGGCTTGGTAATGATATCGTCCATTCCTGCATCCAGACAACGATCCCTGTCACTAGTCAAATTACCGGCAGTAAGGGCGATAATAGGTACATGTCCCATTCTCTCCAGTGCTCTGATTCGCATAGTAGCTTCATAACCGTTCATATCCGGCATCTGAATATCCATTAAGATCAGATCCGGAAATTTTGCCTCACAATACTCCAGCGCCTCTCTGCCATTTACAGCTTCCAGTAAAAACGCATGGGGAATGATCCGTCTGATCACTGTTTTTGCCAGTAACATATTCACCATATTATCCTCTGCAAGCAGAATAGTTACGGAGTTTGCCTTGGTATTTTCGCGATTTGTAATAAGAGGAATCGCTGGAACATTATTTTTCTTTTTATATATCCGTGATAAAGAATTGTAAACATCCTGAATTTTGACCGGCTTTACCAAACGATGATATACCTCTAATTCCTCGCAGGCTTTAATAATCTTTTCATCCTCGGCAGAACTAAATAATAAAACTATCGGCTGTTCTTCTGCAGTAGGATAAAAATTCTCCCTGATCCGTCTGATCGTATCCAGTCCGTCCATATAAGGCATATGATAGTCCATCAGGATCACATCGTAATGCTCACCAGCAGCAATCCTTTTTAGTACCTCGAAGCCATTTGTTGCCTCTACACATTTTATGTTCTTTAACAGCAGCATTTGACTAATGATTATCCTGTTGTTTTCATTGTCATCAACTACCAGAACTTTTTTGATCAGGTCTATATCTCCCCACTCTATCGCTTCTCCCGGTTCCGATTTCAAAGACAGATCGAAATAAAAGAAACTACCTGCTCCAGGCCGGCTTTTTAATTCCAGCTGACTCCCCATTAATCCTAAAAGCTTGTTAGAAATAGTAAGGCCTAAACCTGTACCACCATATTTTTTCGTGATCGAACCATCCTCCTGAGAAAAGGCTTCAAATATTTTCCACTGCCGGTCATGTTTAATACCAATTCCAGTATCTCTTACTCCAAAACGCAGCATAGTTTGCCCCCCTTCTGAGGCCAGCACTTCAATTTTTAGCTCCACCTCTCCTTTCTCAGTGAATTTTGCCGCATTCCCCAGTAAATTGATAAGAATTTGTTTTAGACGAATTGCATCAGACCAGATAAAACGGGGAAGATCTGAAGAGATATTCAGTAACATTTCTAATCCTTTACTTTGTATCGTATACGTGATAATGTCAGTAGCCTGACAGGCCATTTCATAAAGATCAAATTTCTGTACATCCAGTTCCAGTTTACCAGCCTCAATTTTTGAAAAATCAAGGATATCATTAATGATACCCAGTAAAGTATTAGCTGACTGATTAACAATAGAAAGATATTGCGATTGAGTTTCATTTAGATGCGTTTTTAAGACCAGGTCTGTAAATCCAATTACCCCATTTAGTGGTGTACGTATCTCGTGACTCATATTAGCCAGGAATTCAGATTTGGCAATACTCGCCTGTTCTGCGAGTTGTTTTGCTGCTTTTAATTCTTCGCTCTGCAGGATCATCGCAGAAACATTATCCGACAATCGTATCTTTTCCCTGTGCAGGGAATTTTCTATTTCCTTTCTTTCGGTGATGTCAGTTGCGATACCTAAGTAACCCGTAATTTTATTTTTAGTATCCCGGATAGGTGTACCTACCAAAGAAACCAAACGATGTGTACCATCTTTCCTTACATAGGTAAAATCTCTAAGTGCAAAATCTGTATAATCAAATTGTTTAGAAATAACTTCAAAGCTATTGGGATCAGTATCCCTTAATTCAGGGAATTCTTTTGCCAGCTGAACCATCTCTTCTGGTAAGTGAAAAATATGCACCGATTGTTTACCAATTATTTCCTGCGCAGTATAACCCAATAACTTCTCCGCACCACTATTAAAAACAGTAATTCTTCCGCTAAGATCAGTAGCAATAATGCTGACCTCAGAAGCAGCCTGCAAAATATCATCCATTAGCTTTCTGGAAGTAACTAAATTATACCGGTCGTTAATATCGATAGCGTTACACACTACGGTTGACAGATCATTATTATCACTAACCAATACATTGTTAAAAGTCCATAACCGTGTAGAATTGTCTCTGTTTTTTAGTACAATTTCCCCTCTTGCATATCCTATTTCCTGCAACAGGTTTAAATAATCATTTAAATCGTCTCTTTTTCCTTCCTGAACGATATCAAACAAGCTTAATTCTAACATTTCCTCCCTGGTATAACCAAGCAGGGCGGCGCCAGAACTGCTAAAAGATAAAAACTTTCCTTTCAAATCATGTGTACACATTAAACCCTGCGAATTTTCAAAAAACGCACTTAGTTTTTTTTCACTTGCGGCGAGTTGCTGTTCCTTTAATTTTTCTTCTGTAACATCTCTCGCAATCGCAAACAAAAAGCCTGTAGAAAGCTCAGGAACAACCGTCCATTGTAAGGTTTTATATATATTGTTCCTGGTTTTACAACGGCTGTTGAAGTTGATCGTATGCTGTCCTGCAGCCAGCCGGAGCAATTGAAGCTGTGTATCTTCATGATCCTCCGGATGTACCAGATCGAATATAGTAGCATGCATAAAAGACTCTGTATCCCAACCCAGTACACGCTCAAAGGCAGGATTTATTTTTTTAAAAAGCCCATCAGAATCTGTGATACAGATCAGATCATTAGATAAATTAAATAACTTTTCAAATTGCCCGAGTTCCTGTTTTTTTCTTCTCTCTACGATCAGCGAAATTACTTCCTGTGCCAGCAAGAACATTGACCTTTTTTGACTATCTGTTAATTTTCTTGCCTTATTATCGGCTATACATAAAGCACCAAGAGCATAACCATCCGGATCTATCAATGGACAGCCGGCATAGAAGCGCAGATCAGCATAATTAGCAAACATGTCATCCCCCGTAAAACGCTTATCCGTACTAATATCTTCTATCTCCAGATAATTGGAATCTGCGATGATATACTGGCAAAGCGATAAATCTCTTTGCACTTCTTTTTGTTCCAGCCCAACTCTTGATTTGTACCATAAACGATTTTCATCCATCAAAGAAATCAGAGAGATAGGCACATCACAGATCAGTGAAGCAAGTTTAGTGATCCGGTCGAATTCTGCTTCACCTGGAGAATCTAAAATGGCATAATTACGAAGAGCCGCCAGGCGTTCTCTTTCATTTTTCGGAATAGGATTTTGTTTCTTCACTTTCGGAGTGCTAATCTTAATAAGGCGTGGTTAGTCGCCTTATTAAGATTGAAAGTTAGAAAAACTCTTTCTAAGCCGTAGTGTTCAATTCATTCATTATTTACACTACACTGCTCAATATCAGTTATTAAGTGAACAGCTAATTCGTTTAAAAATTCATTAAAGCCACTTCTATATAAATTCTGATGGAGGTTTTATGTCTGATTTTCAACAGCGTAAATATTACATATTTTACTTTAAGTTAAGCCATTCTGTTTCCACAATATCTTTGAGCTTTTCTTTATTCGCTTCCAGCATTTTTAGCAACTGCATCTGTGCAAGGGTACGTTGTAAATTATGTTCTTCGGAATGGGTTTTATAGTATACATCACCATCCAGGTAATCTGTAAGAAAACGAACAGCCTGCATATAAGGTAAAAGCAAAACCCCTTTTACTAATGATTTTAACTCTTCTCCGGTTAAAAAAGAGATCGTCTGACTTAGGTATCCTTTAGTAAATTCTGCAAACAAGGGGATGTTAAGCTGAATGGTACTCAGGTCTTTTTCATCCTCTACAGCTGTATTAATGATACTTCGTATGGCATCACCAAAATCATAAGCTACATAACCGGGCATCACCGTATCCAGGTCAATTACACACTGTACATTATTGTCTTTATCCAACAGGATATTATTAAACTTCGTGTCATTATGCGTGATACGTAAAGGTAATACCCCAGCCTTGCCCAGCTTTACGATTTCGGTCATTTCATCTGCCCTGCTCAGCAAAAACTCTAGTTCTGTCTGCACCTTTTTTTTTCTGCCGGCGCTGTCACCGGCGATTGCTTTATGCAGGTTTTCCAGCCTGTTTTCCATATTCAGGAAATTAGGAATTGTATCGATGAGCAGCCCAGGATCAAGGTCTGAAAGCAAATATTGAAACCTGCCAAATGCTACGCCGCCCTGGTAGGCCTGCTGCGTGGTAGTGACCAGATCATAACTCCTGGTATCTTTTAAAAAGTAAGTCATCCGCCAAAAACCACCTTGTTCATCTTCGCAGTAGTATTTCCCATCTTTACACTTTACCAGGGTTAACACTTCCCTTTCCGGATCTCCGGCACCTTCAATCTTATGCTTTAAGTGGTCGGTTACATAAACCATATTACTCATTAAACCTTCCACATCCTTAAAAACATAGTTGTTTATTTTTTGAAGCAGGTAAAAGATCCCATTTTCTGCTGTTGTTTTCACCAGATAAGTATCGTTGATATGCCCCGAGCCAAATGGCTCTGTTTCGGTAACATCTCCCTGGATATTAAAATGTGCAATAATATTTGAAAAATTATAGACCATTGTGTCGTTATTCATATAATAGGTATATGCTAATATTTACTGTTTTAATTTCTATATGTTGTTAATTACAAAGTTTTAGCGTCCATCACTTTCACTTCATAAGGAGCAAGCTTTACGGTAAAAGAATGGCCTGTAAATACTTTTTTCTCCGACCTTGCATCAAAGAACTGGTAGTTATCCGTTAGACCAGCGGGAATATCCAGCGCCTGTTTAACGTTTACTACAAATGTTTTTGTACGCCCGGTAGGGTTACGTAAAGTAAGCACCCCTATTTGGTCGGCCCAGCCTGCATAACCATATACTTCTCCCTTTACCGGATCACCTCCTAGCCAATGAATGTCTGCAAGAGCATTTTTATGTGCCTTAGACCAGCTGGATGCCTTTTGCAAGTTATCCCAGTTATTGGCATTGAGCAGGTGCGGATTAACATATAACTCCTGTAAGCCTGTACCCGTACCAAAAAAGGCCCAGATCTCATCTGCAATATTTTTGTTGTCCATTTCCAGCTGACCAGGCAATCCATTTTCAGCGATACAGATACCATGGTACATGATCGCGTTCAATGGAAACAAAGGACCACGTTTTACAATATTTTTATAGGCCTGGGCATCCTTATAAGTAATCCATTGCTGTCTCTTAGGTCCCTCGCCGGCCAGTCCGGTATCTTCACCAGCCCGCCAGATAGCATCTCCATATTTTAGCCAGTAAACAGAAGGCCATGTGCCCACCGTAAGGCTCAAATAAAGATCTGACTTCTCCGCTCTCAGCTCAGTGATCAGTTTTAAAAAAGCTTCGATATCTTTTTGATAAGTGATACTCGCCCCGCTTGCCCCATTACCAGATCCTACGCCATCAAATTTAAACATAGATACATTATAGTTTTTGATAAAAGAGGTGGTTACCTCCTTAAACCGGTTATAATATATTGGTCCTGTTAAAGAAAAACCATTATCATTCGTTTCAAAAGCAGGTATTTGTTGTTTACCAAAGGCTAAACGCTGAATTTTAGGATCATCGTATCCACCCCATGGTGATATCCATACACCAATACCTGCCCCGCAGGCTTTGGCTGCCGCAGTCATTTTAGTAAAGCCATCAGGAAAGCCCGAATTAAATTGCCATAGTGTTTTATTATCATCCCATCCATCATCAAACAAAAAGGCATCCATTTTTACCTTTCTCTTATCGATCAGGCTGTCTTTAAATACTTTTATCCGATCTAAGCAATCCTTTTCATTCATTTTCCGGTCTTGCCACGACAAGTCGAACCAGGAGTTATAATGTAATACCTGGCGATAAGGATGAGCACGCTCATGCTCTATATAATATAAAAATCCCCTCCGCAGCTGCCCGGCCGGAGTAGTACCCCAAACTGAAGAAATAGTTAGCGGAAGTTTGGAATGGAGCGCTTCCAAACGCGGCAGGTAAGCGGTGATAAAGGCCTTGCCCGATAAAGTCTGACTCATTGGATGCTCTACCGAGAAAAACAGGTTACCGTATACCAGCGGTGAGCCATCCACCGTTCCCGCTTTCCTGATTCCCGCTGCAGCAGGTAATTTAATCAATGTGATCTTTGCTATTTTTACAGCATCATTTGCGGTAAATGTAAATACTTGCCTAATATAATTGGTTCCATCATGTAAGCTCGCTTCCCAATGCACCTTTAAACCTAATTTGGTATCTTCAAGATCAGCTGTATATTTTTTACCGCCAAGCCGGTTTGCTTCAATAGGGCTTTCTGTTTCTGCTTCAATATTTACCGCTTCAGGATGATGACTTAGGGTAAAATCAGTTGAACTGATCATACGGCCACCAGTTAAGGTGAGCTCAAAGAGTGGCGACTGATGCAGTGCTATTTGCTGGTGCCCCTGCTTATCTTCAAAACTTACAGCAGTTATTTTCCCGCCAATAACCTGCAGGTTTAACTTAAGCACTTTGTTTTCAAGTATCATTTGGCCGCCTTTTTTTTCAGCGTCTGCTTTACCAGGCTGTATACCAGAATAACTGATCTGTGCATTGGCATAACCATAACTTGATAGGATAAAGAACAGTATAACTAATACATATTTACCTGTTGTCATACAAACTCTCCCTTGCTTTACTATAATCATATATCTTTATTGAATTTGTATAGTCTTAATTTATCTTTTCGTAAACGAGTAATGCATCCAGTGGAACATCAACTTCTTTAAGCAGCGGACCTTTAAACAGCTGTCCGTTTTCGGCTTTCCATTTCCCTTTAGGAAACATGACCTTACGCCTGTTACTTTTAGAAAGCATGGGTGCTACCATTAATTTACTACCCAGCATAAATTGGTCTTTAACACTATCATATCCCTGATTAGGGAATTCATATTCCAGACTTCGTGCTACGGGCTCACCACTCACTGCAGCAGACTGCACCAGTGCTAACAGATATGGCGTATATTTCATTCTTATGGCTACTGCTTTTTTTACTGCTTTTAAATGCACACTATCCAATACCCGCCATGGGGCTACGGAAAACTGCATCATTGGCATCAAAGCCGCACACTGAGCAGAGCGCACCAGCAATTCCTGATCAATTTGAGCTAAGCCTATAAAAGATCCATATTCGCCGCCGCCGATCATATCGGGACAGGTAAACTGATACCCTAATAAACCGGCACTAACTGCATTAGGGATAAGTTTCTGCAGGTCTTCCCAGCTGTGCTTTTTATCTCTTAATCTTTCTGCCAGAGGCTGCCCGCCCCTTTTCCACATGGCGCGGTATTCATTTAAAGGATAAAAGGCAGCAAACTGTCCCCATAGCTCACATTGCTCATTAGGACTAGCTTTTTTATAGGTAAGGGCTGTTTCGGGATAAAACTCTACATCACCTGCATCAAACTTAAAACCGTCAACTCCATAGGTACCTGCCATAAACTGTAACTGTTCATGATACCACTTTACCGCTGCAGGATTTGTAAAATCCATCGATGCACTGTACCCGTTCCACCAGCTAATCAGGGCAGGCTCTGCTGCCGTTTGCCAGTTCAGTTTATTGTTTCCTTTAGCATCCATCAGCAATAGCTTTTGCGCTAACAACTCTCTAAACACCTGTGTATCGGGACTAATAAACGGACAAACCCATATCATTACCTTAAAACCAAGGGCATGCAACTCTGCAATCATCTTTTTGGCATCAGGAAAACGGTCTTTCCTAAAACTAAACTTCCCGTAATGATCGGCCCAATTGTCATCAATCATTAAAACTCCCGGAGGAAAACCATTGTCGATAATGCGATGGGCATATTTTAAGATATCTTCCTGATTTTGGTTATATACCAGTTCTATCCAGGTATTGTATTGGGGCTTGCTAAATAACAGCGTATCAGGCATTTTTCCGCTGGCAGCGAAATAATGCTGACTGGCACTTTTAAAAGCCTGCGCAAGTGAGTTTCCAGGTTTTTCTACTACCACCTCCCCAATGGCATGGGTAATAATCAGCTGGTTGTTTTTGAACGTAAACTCAAACGGCTCACTGCTCCAAACATAACGTCCTTTAGTAGATAATAAAAGCGGGGCAGCCTGGTTATCTTTATTATTTCCGTATAAATTAAAAGAATAGGCATCTTGAAAGGGCATCTTCCAACCATCATCAACAGTTCCGCCAAACCATTTTTCTCCCTGCTCCAGGGAGATGATCTTCCCGGATGTATTGTCCTTATCCTGTGCAAAAACACATAAACCAACACACATCAACAGCATTGCACAGCAACAGTATTTTATCATGAAAAGTCTTATATTTTGATAAATAATTTATGTTTATATAACCAGTAACAGATAGACCATTCTGCAAAAAGGGTAACCAATGCAGAAAGCAGAGCTGTTACAGGGCCATGAACCCCTAAAAACCCAAGCGTTCCTTTAATATAGATGCCGATAGCCCCATTGAACCATTGGGCGCCTACGGTTTCAAAGAACAGATACATAAAAATAGCATTCATTCCTACTACTATACATACCCATGCGTATCTGTTTACCTGTTTTACATCAATCAGCCAATAGAGGAAGGCCATCATTAACAATACCCACCCGCCAGAAGCCAGTGCAAAAGAACTGGTACTGATCCTTTTGATGATCGGGGTAATTTGAGCAATATCAAGACCAAAGCCGATCACTAATCCTG
>Ga0233344_1000177_pt1 | contig 11886 bp, 10 predicted proteins | sample GEONDECOMP281_FD_180697 | JGI IMG/M metagenome (GOLD analysis project Ga0233344, IMG submission 180697) | Leaf litter microbial communities from Shasta-Trinity National Forest, California, United States - GEON-DECOMP-281 | ecosystem: Environmental > Terrestrial > Plant litter > Unclassified...
GGGAAATGCACCTGGTGCAGCAGCTAATCGGGTTGCTCTAGAAGCTTGTGTACAAGCTCGTAATGAAGGACGTGATCTTGCTCGTGAAGGTAATGAAGTGATCCGTGAAGCGGCTAAATGGAGTCCTGAGCTAGCCGCTGCTTGTGAAGTATGGAAGGAGATCAAATTTGAATTTGAGGCGATGGATTACTTGTAACTCAGTGACTTTCGTTCTACTAATTGCACTCGGCTCAATCTTTAACCACTACCACAAAGATTAAGCCAAATCGTGAACGGATATCTGGGATTTCAAAATATCTATATATCTATCTATATAGATATATCTATATAGATAGATATATATTTCCGAGGTCAAATATCTAAAACAGAGTGAGTCGATGAAAAGATAACGAATCCTACTCATATTTCAAATTGGTCTTATGGATCATTCGATAGGGTTGGTAGCTCAGTGGATCAGAGCTCATGGTTCCGGACCTTGAGGTCAAGGGTTCAAATCCCTTCTAGCCCAAAAGATTTTTTATTTGGGATTAAAATTGACTTTCATCACGGTATAGGAGAGATTCTTTCTTTATAAAAGAATAAAGGGTTCTATCATAATCTCGGATCGATACTTCGGATTCCTAATCAATAATGAATGGAGATTATTAATCAATGATTCATTATTGATTAATAATTCTAATCATTTTATTTATACGACTTCTCTTAATACAAAATAAGATAGGAAAAGTAACAATCTTCACCTTTATATGTAAAACTCTATGTCTATAAGGGAATGGTTCGAAGACAGGCGTAAAATAACTGGATTACTAAAAGATTCGGTCGAAGGGGATAGTAAGGACGTTAATGAGACGGATAATCAAAATAAGAAAAATATTGATTACGTTAAAATTAATAGATTATGGGTTCAATGCGACAATTGCGAGAGCTTGCTCTATATAAGATTCTTGAGAGAGAATAAAAGTGTTTGTGAAGAATGTGGATATTATCTGCAAATGAATAGTTCAGATAGAATCGAACTTCTAATTGATCGTGACACTTGGTGTCCTATGGATGAAGACATGTACACTCTAGATGTTCTTCAATTTCATTCTGAGGATGAACCTTCTAATTCTGATCCTCTTAATTCTGAGGATGAACCTTATAGTGATCATATCACTTCCTGTCAAATAGAGACAGGTTTAACTGATGCTATTCAAACAGGCATAGGTAAATTAAATGGTATTCCTATCGCACTCGGAGTTATGGATTTTAAGTTCATGGGAGGTAGTATGGGCTCTGTAGTAGGTGAGAAAATAACCCGTCTAATCGAGCGCGCTACCGAGGAATCTCTTCCAGTCATTATGGTGTGTGCTTCCGGAGGAGCACGCATGCAAGAAGGAAGTTTTAGTTTAATGCAAATGGCTAAAATAGCTTCTGCGTTACATATTCATCAGAAGGATAACAAGTTGTTATATTTCTCGATTTTGACGTCTCCGACAACCGGTGGAGTGACTGCTAGTTTTGGCATGTTGGGAGATATCATTATTGCCGAACCTAAAGCGTACATCGCATTTGCAGGTAAAAGAGTAATCGAACAGACATTAGGGCAGAAAGTGATTGAAGATTTTCAGGTGACTGAAAATTTATTTGATCATGGTTTGTTTGATCTGATTGTTCCACGTAATCTCTTAAAAGGTGTTCTAAGTGAACTATTTCGGCTTTACGGTCTTGTTCATAGAAACAAATGAACGTTTAGTTTTGTTCCTTGTAAAAAAAAAAAAAGGATAAAATCGAGTTCCTTGTAACGAAAGTGAAAGTGATACAGTTTCTTATCGCGGTGAAATAATTATTTATTGAAGATAATTGCTTTTCACTCCTTTCTTACCAACAATTTTTGATTATCAATCCTATACTAACAATAAATATAGCCTTCACTCTCCGAAATAAGATAAAAATTGGTCAGGATTCATGTTCTTACACTATTATATATTATATAGTATGAATAAGTGATGTAATTAATATATCTATATTCTAATAGAGAAAGAAGATCCTCATTGTTGAACTCGGGATCTTATTCAAAAACAATTTTGGATCCAACTTTAAATAAATTTTCGGGATTTTTGGATTGGAAGAGACAGGGAAAGGAACAATATTTGCGTACATTTATTCTATTGCATACATGTATTCTATGAATAAGGACGAATAGGACTGCTCATTTGGTCCCATCACTTATTTGATCTTATAATCATTCCTTGTAATATGGATAAACATTTCATTTATTAACTAAGGTACTCGTTCTATGATAATTCCTAGCCTACCCTCTATTTTCGTGCCTTTAGTCGGCTTATTACTTCCGGCAATTACAATGGTTCTTTCTCATCTTTATATTCAGAATGACGAGATTTTATGAATATGATAAATTAAGATTTAAGAAATGGGTTTGGATCTTTCAATTGCAGCAGAACAGATAGGATATCTATATCTATTTCAGATTATATGAGATAGGACCCTTATAGACACAAAATAGGTATAAATATCCATATGTATTTATTCATATTCATATATGAATATGGATAAATCTTACAATTATATAATATATGTATATATATATATATAATTCATTTTATATTCATTAATATCTATTTACATATACATATAAAATCTATGTATGTGTAAATAGATAGGTATTGATAAATATGTTAATATGGTCTGTTATATTTTTGAATATGACATACATTTCTATTCCTGGAGATATTTATACTCCACTGATCCAGTGTTGTTTCATACATTTTGAAATGAAGGACTTATTTGGAATAAACGGTAAGAATTGCCAAGAACATAAACTTGGCTGACTTGACTGAAATGTTAGCTATGTATATATATACCTAGTTCATAATAGTTTGGGAACCAAAGGATGAAAAACTTGGTCATTCCCTCAACTTCAATAGGATGGAATTTAATACAATTTTTTATGAATCGTCGATCCAAATGGCTCTGGATAGACCCTATAAAAGGGTCTCGAAAAATAAGTAATTTCTTTTGGGCTTGTATCCTCTTTCTGGGTTCACTAGGATTTTTCCTGGTAGGGATTTCGAGTTATTTTGGTAAGAACCTGATACCCCTATTGTCATCTCAGCAAATACTCTTTGTTCCACAAGGGATTGTAATGTGTTTTTATGGTATTGCAGGTCTGTTCATTAGCTCTTATCTGTGGTGCACAATTTTGTTCGATGTGGGTAGTGGCTATAATAAGTTTGATAAAAAAACAGGAATTGCATGTCTTTTTCGTTGGGGATTTCCCGGAAGATATCGTCGTATTTTCCTAAAATTTAGTATGAAGGATATTCAGATGATCAAAATGGAAGTTAAAGAAGGTATTTCCCCTCGTCGTGTTCTTTATATGGAAATAAAGGGCCTACAAAACATTCCTTTAACTCGTATTGGTGATAATTTGAACCTAAGGGATATCGAACAGAAAGCTGCCGAATCAGCCCGTTTCTTGAATACATCCATTGAAGGGTTTTGAAATGAACCGGGGATAATTCTTTATCCTCGACATAAATTTGAATGTAAAGACATTTGAATATGGATCGGATCAAGGAACATGAATCAATATCCAATCAGGAAATTTTCATATATATATATGAAAAATTTTTTTTCATTTTTAAAGAGCATTTTTCATCTTTGGAAATAACTGGGGAAAGATTTGTAAAGGATCGATCCAGTGATCAGAATTCAAAGGATCTTCGGAATTAATAATACTTATTTTACTTCAAGTTATTCTTGAGTCAGATGGAATGGAAAAAAGAAATAGATAATTGGTCCAGATAGAAACGATCTGGAATGATCGGATATCTGGGAACGATCTCCTCCTTATGCTCCGTCTCGCTCATTTGGAGCGAACCTTTTATTCTCCGAGGATATTTTTTTCTCGGGGTCAAACAATTATGCAATAGATCAATCTATGGGTCCCATACCTCACTCTATCACTCGTACTTTGTCTAGATTTCGGACAGAACTGACGAGTGAATCAGGTTTGTTAGCGATTCGCGAATTGGAAGTGGCCGAATATAAAGCATCAGCTTCCCTACGATATCTCGCATGTTTAGTAGTACTGCCCTGGTTAATTCCTATTTCATTACGGAAAGGGTTGGAGCCTTGGGTTACAAATTGGTGGAATACTGGTCAATCTCATAAAATTTTTGATTATCTTCAGGAAGAAAATGCTCTAGGAAGATTTGAGAAAATAGAAGAACTATTTCTATTAGAAAGAATGTTGGAAGATTCTTCGGGAACACATTCACAAGATCTTCGTATAGAGATGAAAAAAGAAACGATCCAATTGGTCGAAATGTACAATGAAGATTGTATCCAGATAATCTCACATTTATTAACAAATCTAATAGGTTTTGCTTCCATAAGTGCTTATCTCATTCTGGGTAAGAAAAAAATTGCCATTATAAATTCTTGGATCCAAGAATTATTCTATAGTCTGAGCGATACAATGAAAGCTTTTTCCATTCTTTTAGCAACCGATCTATGTATTGGGTTTCATTCGCCCCATGGTTGGGAAATGATGATCGATTCGATCTCCGAAAATTATGGATTTGCCCATAACGAACGAATCATATCTGGTCTTGTTTCAACTTTTCCAGTCATCTCAGATACGATTTTTAAATATTGGATCTTTCGTCGTTTAAATAGTATATCTCCGTCACTTGTAGTAATTTATCATTCGATGAATGAGTAAAGAATAGGTTTTTTTTATGATCGACAACAATTGAAACATAATCATAAAGTTTGTTTTCCGTGTTCAGAAATTAGCTATTCCTCCCCCTCAGTCTTCTCCTGGTACGAGACTTTTTATTTCTTACTTTTAGGTTTGGTTCAATCAATATAGTAGCAAAATTTTTGACAGGTAACTATGATAGCTACCTACTCTCACCCAAAAAATGATTTGGAACCAATAATTGAACCATGCAAAATAGAAATAATTATGGCTGGACGAAAAAGATGACTTGGTTAATTTCCGTCCTGGTCATGATACATATCATAACTCGGACATCCATTTCGAATGCATATCCCATTTTTGCACAGCAGGGTTATGAAAATCCCCGAGAAGCAACTGGACGTATTGTATGTGCCAATTGTCACTTGGCCAAAAAACCTGTAGATCTTGAGGTTCCGCAGTCCGTTCTTCCCAATACCGTATTTGAAGCAGTTGTTAAGATCCCCTATGAGACGCAAATGAAACAAGTTCTTGCTAATGGTAAGAAAGGGGGTTTAAATGTAGGAGCTGTTCTAATTTTACCCGAGGGCTTTGAATTAGCCCCTCCGGATCGTATTTCTCCTGAGATTAGAGAAAAGATGGGTAATCTTTATTTTCAGAACTATCGTCCCAATCAAAAAAACATTATTGTAATAGGTCCTGTTCCTGGTCAAAAATATAGTGAACTTGTGTTCCCGATCCTTTCACCAGATCCTGCTACTGATAAAGAAGCTCACTTCTTGAAATACCCCATATATGTGGGTGGTAATAGAGGAAGAGGACAAATTTATCCCGACGGGAGTAAGAGTAACAATACGGTCTATAGCGCTTCAGCAACAGGAAGAGTGAGCAAAATTTTACGTAAACAAAAGGGTGGATATGAGATAACTATTGAGAATACATCAAACGGTGGACAAGTGGTTGACATTGTACCTCCAGGACCGGAACTTCTTGTTTCAGAAGACGAATTGATCAAGGTCGATCAACCATTAACGAATAACCCTAATGTGGGTGGATTTGGTCAAGGAGATGCAGAGATAGTACTTCAAGATCCATTACGTGTTAAAGGTCTTTTATTATTCTTTGCATCTGTCATTTTAGCACAGATATTTTTGGTCCTTAAGAAGAAACAATTTGAGAAAGTTCAATTGGCCGAGATGAATTTTTAGGTCTATATATTTTTGAAGTTGACTGATTGGATCAAAAATGAATACCCCTTCGGAGATGGAGATCCTTTTATCCTACTTCTCTCTTATATATTCTTGGGAAAAAGTATATTTAGATATATTGACTTTTTGAATAGGGAGTGGGTGATTCAATAAGCACTGGAACAGATCAACTTGTCGAACGATCCATCCCCATATGCTATGCTATATCGTGTACTATATACATGCCATTCCCTTCTTTCCTTGCTCATGTTAAAAAGAAACGATCCGGAAAATAGATAGATAGATCGCAGGGAGGAGAGATGAGGAGAATAACTAAGTCATCTTGATTGAAGAAGATTCCTATTTTCTCTGATCCCATTCTTTCTCCTATCCGATTATTCTTCTTCGAAAAGATTCGGATAAATTCTCCGGTTTATCATCGAGATAAGAGGAACTAATCGGGTTTCCGATCCTGTCCTATTCGTCAATTCCTTTCCTTATACTGAGGAATTTCAAAAAATGAATAAAGAAGGAAGAGCAGACAAGTAAGGGGCAATATAACTCATTAAGCAAAACAACCCTATAAAACTTTTGATAGGGTTCGTTCCTAATGAGAGAAAACGAATAAAAGGTGTTTTTCCTCCTCTTTTATTTTGTAAGCCAAAATAAGAGAATAAAAGATTCTATCCGCACATTTAGATTCTCATAGTTTGGGCTTTTACAGAAACTTCACAGAATTTCCGATCAGAGAAATGAGCAAATATTGAGTAATTCATATTCTCCGTTTCCCTGTTGTTCCTTCGACAGAGATTGAAATTGGATCGATCCAAACTTTTTTTTATCATATAGCGAAAGAATAGATTGGCTCATCACTTGACTAAAAGGCATTGAATGGAGTAAATGAGAGAGTCATTGTATTAATATGAATCTTCTCTTCTAATTCATATTAATATAGAAGAGAAGATTCATAAAAAAGAGATTTTGATAAGACCTTACCCTTCAAAGAAGGGTAAGGCTTTATCAATTTTTCACTTTCGCATGTATAGTATTCCCCACAGTAAGTGCATTTCCCCTACTATAGGGATGACCCTAATCCGGAATATGAACCATAGAAAAAGATACCCAGTAGACCAATCACGATAATACCAGTTACAGTACCTATCAACCAAAGAGGGATCCTTCCAGTGGTATCGGCCATTTATCTTACTCCCTTTCACATTTTCTTAAGTGGTAATGCTCGAGACATAAACAGTCATAGCATATATAATTATGAGTATTGGATCTTTCCGAATGGAGTTAGAAGATTCTCATTGTTCCTAATTGAACAAATAATTAGAGAATAGAACAGCAAGTACAAAAATGAGTAGCAACCCCCAGTAGAGGCTGGTACGATTCAATTCAACATTTTGTTTGTTCGGGTTTGATTGTGTCATATCTACATACTTTCTTTAGATAGAGTTTATCGCTGGATGAACTGCATTGCCGATATTGATCCCAAGAAAAAAACTGTAGGGACAGCTAGCCCGTGAACGGCCAACCATCTAACTGTAAAAATCGGATAAGTTCTATCTATAGTCATGAGTGCCTCCTAAAAAGATCTAGTAAATTCATCGAGTTGTTCTAACGGATCGAAACGGCCAGTTACTAATGGAACCTCTTGTCGGCTTTCTGTGAAATACTCATTCGGCCGAGGGCTCCCGAACACATCATAAGCCAAACCCGTGCTGACAAATAACCAACCTGCAATGAATAGAGAAGGTATAGTAATGCTATGGATAACCCAGTATCTAATACTAGTAATAATGTCAGCAAAGGAGCGTTCTCCCGTATTCCCAGACATGCTCAGCTCCATATATTATTGTAAAGTCAGTCAAGGGGGAATTGATCCCATGAAAGATAGAGATCAGGAAATGGAAAACTACTGATATCTTCTCCAATCCTTGTTCGATTGTCAATGTTATACCAAGGGTATCTTTGAAGTCTACTGGACCAGTATAGCTAGCCTTCTTCCGACACAGCAATACAATTTTGATGAGTATCAAGAAGGAACGGGATAGAATGATTCTATTCCTGCCAGTGATTCCATCTCTGTTTGGTCAACTAAATCCCAACAGAAAAAAATGGAATATTGCATGTTCCGAGGGAACCCCTCAATCGATGTTGTAACAATTGCATAGACCATGGAAATTTTTGATCGGAATTAGCTTCTACAGGTGGCTGTAGAACCGAAAAAGAGGATTAGTGCCGCTAGGAGCAAAGGATATCAATCACTATCAATACAACTAATCCAGAATATTATACTTTTACCCCTTCCTTTTTCACTCCGACATGACATTATGTCCGCGTAGATTATATCAGTAATTCAAATTGCACGGATCATTGGTGCTACGCAGATGTATGTCGCTCTTCCAATAGTATCTGACACACGTGGATTTATGCCACGGACTTATTATATAGTACCTTGTATTAACAAGTAGGTATTACTTATTGGATAAAACCGAGTGGATAGTGCATGCAATAAAACCTAGTCAATTTTAGGTATGTTAAATTACGAGATACTCCTTGCAAGAGGTGGAATTCTTGTAATATCGGGCTCTACTGGCTATAAGAATGAATATGAAAAAAAAACCTAATCCATCTAGAGGATCGAATGATTGGATCAATAAGATCTATAATTTAAAGGACAAACCAGATATGAATATTCTTACACCTAAACGTGAAATTCACAAAACTTTGGCTATGTCTGTAGAATCCATTTTTACGGTCCAGTCTTTGGACCGATAGCTGCTACTGGTAAAAAAGATAATGTCAGGTGATCCAATCGTACTGATTTAGAATTTATTCACCCTTAAGAAGATTACGTTCGACAATTTGTGAAGGGGTTCGCGAGTGCTATTCATTAATTACTCGATCAATGTGGGGATTTCTAGGATAATGAAGATAATTTCACCATAGATTTCTTTCATCCATGTTCGTTCATACATATCTTATAGTAGATATAAGATTCTGAATTGGTACAAATTGGGACAATTGATCTTTTGTATTCTGATTTCAAGGTTATGAAAAGAAAAATTTAGGTAATTGTCTCATGAAGATATGTATAAACCATATTTCATTCAGTCCTTCCACGTCTACTATAATTAGTTATTTTGGTTTCTTATTGGCTTCTATCATTTTCACCCTAGTCCTATTCATTAGCTCGAGCAAGATACAACTTATTTGAAATGAAGGAAGGGGAAACCCTCTCAGTTCACTATTTTCATTTCAACAATTTTGTTGATTCTCTCTATATCAATTTATGATCATTGAGATTCATATCAAATTCAGGGTACTATCCAGGATAGCTATTATCCCTACTTATTCCGTTGAATCGAAATGGTTGAGGCTTTGCCATCCGGAATTGTTTTAGGTCTAATTCCTATAACTTTGGCCGGATTATTCGTAACTGCATATTCACAATACCGACGTGGTGATCAATTGGATATTTGATCCGGAAATATTCTCCCATTTCATTGGCTTGGCCTCCTACTTTTCCTGGGAGGTCAGAATCCATTGCTCGTTCCAGTTGAAACGGAATTATCGATAATCTAGAGGGTTTCATTCTCTAGGAACAGAATCACGCTCTGTAGGATTTGAACCTACGGCATCAGGTTTTGGAGACCTACGTTCTACCGAACTGAACTAAGAGCGCTTTCTAAAAAATATGGAGATAAAGGGAATAAAAAATACCTTTCGTTGATACTCGTAGAGTATCAAACATTTTTGCATCTGATACGATTCAATTATTTGATGTTCGATTCAAATCGATATAAAATGATCTTTCGTTCCTCTCTCTTTCCATAGAAAAGAAGGGATAGGTAGGGATGACAGGATTTGAACCTGCGACATTTTGTACCCAAAACAAACACGCTACCAAGCTGCGCTACATCCCTTCTAATCATTAGACAATGTTATTTTATATAATTTGAAATCTGTTTCCAATATTTTAACACCTTTATTTCTCTTTGGTCTCGTGGGTGAAAAGACTTTATACATGCATGTAGGGTCTATTATCTAGAATATAACTATGAATTAGCAAAATTTGGTTTGGTGATGAAACATCCTTTTCCTGTTCTATAAATAAGGACCCAGCCCGGATCAAATTATACATATATCCATAAGTTCCGAGTTTCCCCTACAAGAGATTCATAACTATTGGGTTGAATAACTTACGCATTATGATCGATAAGGAGAATTTACAATGCAAGATCTAAAGACCTATCTTTCCACAGCACCTGTGTTAGCTATTTTATGGTTCATGTCTTTAGCCGGTCTATTGATAGAAATCAATCGTTTTTTCCCAGATGCTCTGACTTTGACTCTTTAATTTTTTTCCTCCCCCTAAAACCGAGGAAAAAAAAATTGTGTTAGATCTACTTTTCCTACCTCTTGGACAAATTAGTTGATTCAGCCCCAAATAGAGATCCAAGCTTTTTTTTTTTGGGGGGGGGGGTAGAATCAAAGTAGAAATAAAGATCCAAAGGTTCTTTCCACATTTCATTTTGTAAGTACAACTGAAAACTCCTGATCAAGGATTTTTTTACTCAAAATTTTTTCATCGCGGGATCTCCGGTTATCAACAACTTCTATCCCTTTTTCCCTCTTTCTTTTTCAGATCAAAAGAAAAGTAGACCCAATATCCAGAGTAAGTTTATGGCCAAGAGCGGAGATGTAAGAGTAACAATTACTTTGGAGTGCACTAGTTGTACCCAAGATAGTGTTTATAAAAAATTCCCGGGAATTTCTAGATATACGACTCGGAAAAATCGACGCAATACACCTATTCGATTGGAATTAAAGAAATTTTGTCCCTATTGTTACAAGCATACCATTCACGGAGAAATAAAAAAAAGAGATTAAACTTACTACTCCTACCCAGGGATAAGAATAGATCACAGATATAAAAAGAAATGGTATTTGAACAAGATCTTTAATGGAACGATATTTTCAAAAGATTTTGAATAAATAGTATTCCAAAGGCTCATGAAACAAACTATGGAAAAACCCAAGCGATATTTGGATAAACCCAAGCGATCTTTTCGTAGACATTTGACACCAATTCGTAGACATTTGTCACCAATTGGATCGGGAGATCGGATCGATTATAAAAATATGAGCCTAATTAGTCGATTTATTAGCGAGCAAGGAAAAATATTATCCGGCCGAGTTAATAGATTGACTTCAAAACAACAACGTCTGATGACTAACGCTATTAAACGAGCTCGTATTCTATCTTTGTTACCTTTTCTTTATAATGAAAACTAATTTGATCCATATAAATGGGAAATGAACCTACTCCTTAATCAAATCGGAGCTGGGATATCTGTTCGATAAAGAGGCAGATCTTGAGTCTATTGTCGAAAAAGTTTACAGGATTTCATTCTTGGAAAATAATTGGATTTCATTCTTTTTATTTTGTTTATTTCTAATCCAATATTGAAAATATTGAAATGGTTCTACCTTCCCGGAGGGAATTCTCCGGGAGAATCTGTTATATCCATTCCATCTTTATCTATTTCTTTCATTTATATCTAACCTATTTCATCACACGATAAGTTCTTTCTTCAAGATGGTGGAAAAGCAATTACTATCTAATACAGCTATTTGCGCAAGTGTTTTACGGTTTGGAAGCAACTGCCTCTTATACAAATATTGGATGAATCTGTTATAAGAGACTCCATTGGCACGGGCTGCTGCATTGATCCGAGTAATCCACAAACGACGAAGATCTCTCTTGCGTTTACCTCTATCTCGATGGGCGGAAGCTAAGGATCTATCTTTTCGTTGGTTAGCAGTTCGAAAAAGTTTCGAATGGGCCCCTCGAGAGCCTGATACAAATGCAAGAATCTTTTTCCGACGTTTTCGAGCTATATATCCACGTTTCACTCTGGTCATTGAAGTTTACTCTTATGAATCGCTAATCTTTTTCTCGGTTAGTCATTTTTTTTTTTT
>Ga0233344_1000178_pt1 | contig 11762 bp, 7 predicted proteins | sample GEONDECOMP281_FD_180697 | JGI IMG/M metagenome (GOLD analysis project Ga0233344, IMG submission 180697) | Leaf litter microbial communities from Shasta-Trinity National Forest, California, United States - GEON-DECOMP-281 | ecosystem: Environmental > Terrestrial > Plant litter > Unclassified...
GATTTTCCGTCTCTCATTTTTTGCGCGACCGATTCGGGCGAACGTTTTGCGATACCTGTTCCCCTTACGATGGCCGAAGCTTCAGTCTCTTTACATATTTCTTCGGCATATTTGATATCATTCATTGTGGCAACTCTCACAAATATCATCTGATCTTCCATTTCTGTTTTTTAAGATCTTATATTCAAATGAAATGCCACGGGACTAACAAGGAGGGAAAAACTGCTGGAACAGCCGCAGAAAGAAGATTATTTTTTTTCGTGAAAAATCAGGGATAATAAATCCACGTCAAAATGGAAGGGTTGGTTTTCATTTCAGTGGATCAATGGCAAAAAACACACTATTTCCAAAGAGCGGCATATTTGCCTGGTTTTTTAGGGGCAAATAAGCCTATATTCAAAGAGAAGAACGCACCTACAGATTTTAAATTGGCATTATTAGCGCCTATACCTGTAAGCGGGAGCTTAGCAAAAGGCTGTATCCCGATACTTACAGACTGGCTAATCTGGTGGTCGAAACTTACGCCTAAATTGGCTATTCCAAAAATATGCTGATTCTGGCCATAGGATTCAGACGTAGTGGTCTGCTGTGCAGCTCCCTGCCCGATCACATAATCATACTTTTCCTTTAGCATAAAATAACTGGAAACACCAGCAGTCATACTGATCGAAAGCTGTTTTTTATTCATTATTTTATAATTAACATTTACCGGAACATCCAGCACATTACAATCAGCATTTACCTGCCATGACTGCCCGTCACTATAAATAGAATTATAGTTGTAATATTTTTTAGCATACAGGGCTCCAGAGCTTACACTTACATTGTGCAATATGGTATAGCTACCCACCAACCCAAAATCTGAGCTCACTTTAGCCGGTTTACTTGATTTTGCTGAGGATATATCAGGAGCGGCCATTGCACTGAGCACCAGGCTATGGCCCTGTTGCTGTAAAGAAGCATCCATTTTCTTTTTTACACTACGCTCAATTTCGGCTTTATTTATTTTTTCAAACGGGTCTTTACTTTGGGCCAGGGCATTGGCTGTTCTTACCACCCTTGCACTGTCCGTTTCCGGTATGTTTTGCGGGGTTTTAGCATTGACTAACGCCGTTTGCGGAGAATTTACCGGAATATCAATCATCTGATCTTTAGTTACACCTTTCTTTTGCGGAGTAAATGGCTGACTATTATTTTCAGGTATTACAACTGGTATGGCGGGCTTCAAAGCAGCATAAGGGCCTTCTGTCTTTGCAGGCTGCATTGCCAAAGCAGCAGGAGCAGTTTTAGCAGGAGCAGGGCTGATCTGCAATGATTTTGAAAGTACTTCCGCATTTTTTTGATCAGTTATATCCGGATGACTGATTTTCAATGTATCTAACTCTTTAGCTTTTAACGAGGGTTCCTGATTAATTTTAGGTGTTACATGAACAGTGGTAAGCTGTGTTTTAGCCGGTTTATGATCGTTAGCGGATGGTGTTAAAAAGTACCATGATAAAAAAATAAGCAATGCAGCGGCTACCCCGCTTGCTGTATATAGCCAAACAGGCAAAATTCTCTTTTTCTTTTGAGCATCAAGTTTACGCTCCATCTTTTCCCAGTCCATCTCCTGGAAAGGAATTTCAGGATCGCTTAGACCACGTTTAAATAACTGATCTATCTCATTCTCTTTTTCCATCAGTCTATATATTTCATTACCATATTCTTCCCACCATCAGCGGTGCTTTTACCTGAGCTAATCAAGACTTTCCTGCATTAATATTAATAATATTGTTTACAGGATTTTTGCCTCCTGCAGGTATTAATTTTTCCTGTAATTTTTGCCGGGCTTTAAATAAGTTCGACTTTGAAGTACCTACTGATATTTTTAACAGGTCAGCAATTTCATCATGAGAGTAACCATCTATTGCATAAAGATTAAATACAGTCCTGTAGGCAGGAGAAAGCCCCTGCACTAAAACTAATAGATCTTTATAAGCCAGTTCGTCGTAAACTTTGGCAGCATCACCAATATTTTCATACTCATCCACATCATCGTGAGCAGAAAACTTAAGGTTCATCCGATAATGATCGATTGCTGTATTGGTGATGATCCTCGCTATCCAGGATTTAAAAGGTTTAGAGGGGTCATATCTCTCAATATGAGTAAACACCTTCATAAAACCATCATTTAAAATATCTGCTGCGTCATAATCATTGAGGGAATAACGTCTGCATATAGCCATCCCATAACTATAAAATTCTTTATAGAGCATGTGCTGACTGGACCTGTCCTTATTGATGCACCCGTTAATTATTCCCTGCACCTTATTTTTTTGATTTAACCTGAGCCATTTTTAACCCTTTACGCAAGTGCTGCACAATTGGTTGCCTAAAGTAGTAAGAATATTTATTTTAAATCATCAAACAACTGTATTACAATACATTATTTTCAAATTCTTCTATTTATTCAATTTCCAGACAACCATTAAAGGTACCTGCCCGTAATCGCTATAATCAAAAGGCAATAAATACATTAACCCATTCAACATTTATACGATCATGCTTATACCTCTGAAAAAAATCATGGCCCTTGCAGCGATACTTTTTATTTTCGCCTGTTCCAAGAAGCAGGCCGAAGAAATAAAACCTGCCGCACCAGGGTCACCAGTTGAAAAGGTAACTTATACCAGCTTTGTTGAACCACTGTTTACCGCTAAATGTGCAAGTTGCCATGCAACAGGAAGACCCTCGGCCGGCATCTGGAATTTTACGGGTTACAGCTCGGTGATAGACAAAGCAGCAACCATCAAACAAGTAGTGCTGGTAAGCAAAACAATGCCGCTGACAGGGAGTCTCTCTGCTGCCGAACTTCAATCCCTGCAAGCCTGGTATGATCAGGGTAATCCGCAATAATCATCAGCCAATTATAAACCCTTTAAAACAAAATCATGAAAAAATTACTCTTTCTACTTTACGCCACAGTCATCACGGTTTCTGTGCAGGCACAAGGTATTTTAATTACTAAAAATGCCTCTATCTCTTTCTTTTCAAGCACCGTTGCCGAAAATATTGAAGCAAAAAGTACTAAGGCCACTTCAGTACTCGATCCAAAAACACATAACCTCCTATTTAAAGTGTCCAATACCTCTTTTGAGTTCCAGAAGAAAATGATGCAGGAACATTTCAATGAGGAATATATAGAAAGTGATAAATACCCCTATTCAGCATTCAAAGGGAAAATTAAGGAAGACATTGACCTGAGCAAAAATGGAACTTATACAGTAACTGTTGAAGGAAATTTAGATATCCATGGTGTGTCTAAAGCCTACCAGACAAAAGCTGTTCTCGTAGTTAATAATGGAGCTATTAATGCCAAAGCAGTTTTTAAAGTAAGAATTGCCGATCATGGGATTAAAGTGCCATCTATTGTATTTGCAAAGATCGCTGAGTATGTAGAACTGCGTGTAGTTGCTGACTATCAACCTAAATAATCATGAAGAGAAAACTAACACCTGTTATTCAACGTAAAAATATATTCCTGCTTGCCCTGTTATTGATTTCACTGAACAGCTTTGGACAAGACCTGGAAAAAGAATTAAATGATGCCAGCCCAAAAGGACATGAGAAGGTAAAATCTACTTTTAAATCTACCAAACTAATTAATGGACATACCAACGAAACAATTTACAAAAATGAACTGGACTTTAGAGTAGATCACCGTTTTGGGGATATTGCAGGCCCTAATGGTGGGATAAGACCTTTTTACGGACTTGATAATGCAGCAGATGTGCGCATAGGTTTTGAATATGGATTATCAGACCAGCTGAGTGTTGGTTTCGCGAGGGCAAAGGGAGCAACTGATGTGAGGCAGCTATATGAAGGAAACTTAAAGTACAGGTTGCTGGAACAGACTACAGATAATTTTATTCCTGTGGCCATCACACTATTCGGAAGTGCTACAGCTGCAGGTGTAGAGGCCAGTACAGATCTTTCTTCGGATATTGCGTATACTGATTTTAACAGCCGTTTAAACTATGTCAGTCAGATCATTTTTGCCCGTAAATTTAGTCCTGGTTTATCTGTTACCCTTACGCCGACCTACGTACACCGAAATTTTACAGCCTTTAGGGATCAGAATGATTTGCTGGCTTTAGGTGCTGGCGCAAGGGCCAAACTAACTAAACATATGTCGCTTATCATAGATTATTTCCTTCCATTCCGGAATAGCGGGGATAAGGCTTACCTGGAGCAGCTCAATGGAGTAAAATTTTATAACCCCCTTGGTGTAGGATTAGAAATTGAAACCGGCGGGCATGTATTTAACCTTAGCTTTACCAATGCAACGGCAATAGAAGAAATGCAGTTTATTCCTTCTACTACCAGCTCATGGTTAAAAGGACAGTATCGCTGGGGCTTTAGTATTTCCAGAAGATTCTCTTTCAATAAAGACAAAAAGAAAGATCAGGATCTGGTGAAAAAGTAAGTTGCTGTTAGCAACTTACTTTTAATTTCCTTAGCAACAGGCCAAAGGGTATTTTAGGTTCTATCCAGGTAGATTTTGGGGGCAGCATAATACCTTGCTGTGCAATTTCAATCAGCTGATCTGCATTCATTGCACACATGGTAAAAGCAATTGCATCAGGATGGTCTGACAAGATCTTTTCCAATTGGAAAAGTGCTTCGGCACCTCCTACAGGAATCAGCCGCTGGTCGGTTTCTGGCTGCTCTATCTTAAAAAAAGGTTTAAATACCATTTCCTGAAGCACACAGGCATCTGGTAATCCTGTAATATCTTTCAGTTTACAGGCCATGTTATACCATCGCCCTGCAATGTATAAACCAAACTCATGTTTTTTCATTGGCATCACCGGTTCATTGCGCGGAGATTTTGTCACAGAAAAAGTTCTTTTCAGGTCGCGGAAAACCTGGTCAATATAAATCTCCTCAGAAGGAATGATCACCCTATGGTATTCTTTAACTTTTAGCTGGTCACTTGCCAGATAAAATGAAGAAATATAATTGAAATCACCAGATTTAAGTTCCTTATTTTGCTTCATTTCCCTGTATTTTGCTGCTGCGGCCAGGCGATGGTGCCCATCTGCCAGGTAAACATTTTGCAGTTCAGAAAAACTTTCACTCAGCTGGCGAATGGTTTTCATATCATACACGGTCCATATTCTATGGAATACTTTGTTGGCATAATATACAGAGTTAGCCTCAACCTGTTTAATTCGGGTAAGCAGTGATTTGATTGTAGCATTAGGTCTGTGCGTAATTAACACAGGTCCGCCTTCTAAACCTACTTCATCCCTGTAATTTACCAATCCCAATGCATTACAATCAAGTGTCGACTCATGTGTTTTAATATGACCGTTCTCAAAATCATCCAGATCAGTAACGGCCCAAACACCTGTCTGCACACTTGTGCCTTCAGTAATTTCATAAATAAAAATACAAGGGTTTTCTTCCTGATAGAAATCTCCTTCACGCATCATCTTCTGCAGATTAACAATGATACAATCATTGGTTAGTCCCTTGTTTCCATTATGCCCGTTATCCAGCTTTTGAGCAATGATTCCCTGGCTTGTTTCAGAGCCGGGTGAAGGACGAAGCGATAACATTTTATCTACATATACTTCTTGAGGCCTTAAAGCCATAAACGGTCTGATTGTCGCCATAATTATTTGTTATGAAATATTCCGATGATACTGATGCAGTAAACAGATGCAACTGACCAGTCATTTCAGTCTAAAGGTTTATACAAATTTCACAAGAGATTATTTGATATCACTATCAGTCGCTGATTAAAGAAAATTAAACTGATTATATGGTTTTTATCAGAATAAAAGATTGTTCACTTACACTATCTACCTAATTTAACAGAATATTATTTTTCCAAAAATTGAACAAAAGGAACGAGATGTATTTTTAACACTAAGTACTCATTATAAGATATTTACAATAAATACAAATAGAAGTATAGCTATATCAATTTAGCTTAAAAACACAAAATAACCCGCTAAAACCTCATGTTTTTAAGGGGAATTAAAATACACTATCCAGCAATATTTTCATTTGAATATTGATTTTTATAGGTGACGAAGCTGCCAAGATTATTTCATTGCTGTTGTTGAACAGTATGCTCGCGGCGGTTTTTAGCAAAAATCTCTTTACATAAAAAGGGCACTATTACCTTATACTGGTAAGAATGCCCTATACAACAGAAAATTAATCTTATTCTAGCTATACTTTTAGTTCTAAAACCGGAAGTTTAGAGAAATATATGGATACCAGCCTTCTTCAGAATATCCTGCAACAGCACGGATTACTGCCATAGAAGCCGGGGCAAAATATAACCCTCCGCCAATACCATTATGCCATTTATCGGAGTCCTCTCCTTTTTTCCATACCCTTCCTATGTCCTCAAATCCAATTAACCCTAACTCACCGGGAGAGATATAACTCACAAAATTAGCCAGCCTTATCCGCATTTCCAGGTTATTGTAAAAACTCTGGTCTCCAGCAAACCTAAACTGACGGTAGCCCAGTAAAGTCCCTTCGCCACCCAGATAGGCCGATTGATAAAAGGTATGTTGCCCAACGGTAGCGGTACCACCAAAGCGCTCAGCAATGACAAAGTTATTGCGGTCGCCCAGGCTCTTATAAAAGGCAACACTGCCTGTAAGCTGTCCGAAGTTATTTGAATAACTGTTTAAACCCTCATACCCCTCAAGTTTAAAATCAATATAGTGTCCAAATGAAGGTATAACCTGGTTATTCCGTGTATTATGAATAAAATGTACCACCACACCTGCAAATAGTTTTTGTTTATCAACCGTTAAACTATCGGCCGAATGCAGGTCTGCACTATTGTTAATAAAACGTCCGGTATTATCGTCCCCATCAAACCTATAATATTGAAATGACGGCCCAACACTAATAGAAGACGTTTTTGTTTTCCACCTCAAGGCTGGGTCAACCTGGTAAACACTAAACCTGGCCCGGTAAAACTTAATGTTATTGTCTTTATCATAATTGCTTTCATTACCCAAACCAAAAAAGTTTTGTGTATTATGAGGCGCAAAAGCACTGGCCTGTACCACAAAATCTGCCTTACCTGCAGCATGCATCCACTCCCCTGCATAATCAAACCTAAAAGCCTTAGAACTGAAAGAATGCAGAAAGGAAAAAGCCTGCACATTTCCATAAGGAAACTTCCTGAAACCAGGGTTCATAAATTTAACCGATGCGCCCAGTAAAAAGCCATCATCAGAATTAAACCCTGCATTGGGTAAAACCATAGTGGTATGGTACAGATCTGTTTGCCGGTAAGACAAGTTTGCCGTATCATTGGAAAGTGTTTTGTGTAACCGCCCTGTATTACCTGTATACGTAGCACCGTCTGTTTTATCATAAAGATTTACAGTATGGTAAGAGTTTTCTACATGGTAAGCTTTGATACCGTCGCCGCCAACGATGCGCAATTTGATATCGGTCGATTTATTATTTAACACCAAACTATCGTTCCCTCCTTTGGTATAGATCCTTATTTCCTTTGTGATCTTTGGATCAAATGTCTTCTTAAACAACTGCTCTTTTACCTTCTGCTCTTTGGTCAGCTTATTGATCGTTACAGTAAGTCCGTTACCAGGCGCATCAGAAATATCGATCAGCTCTCCTTTATCACTGGCCTGTATATCAATGATCTTATTTAAGAAATGATAGTATTTATCCATAAGTGCCGGTAACGCTGCCCTTCGTTCCTTTAACCCGGCTAAAAGCTGGTCATGGTGCATTGTATATCCTGGCTCCGGCAGTTTTTTCAGTGATTTCTCAAAAACCTCATCCGTTAGATGGGCACAGAATTCAAGAATGATATCATTCCATTCTTTCTCTGTCAGCTGACTTAAAAAGCGCATGTTTATCCCCCGGCTTTCCCACATATACCAGTTAATATCATGTACGTTTCTTTCAAATCCTTGTATATAAGGCAATAAATAAGAAGACTGTACATACCGCTGGATCTTTCCGCTGGTGAGATAAAATACCTGATCGCGGTCTCTCGGAGCCGGCTGGTAAACCACCTTGTTACCTTCTTTTACCGGTACCCACCTCCACTGGTCATCATGCCTGTCCCAATCACCTATTACTACATCTAAAGCCTTTGCACGCAGCATCATAGGTGCATCATACGTATTGTCATGGTCCTTTACCAGTTTCTTAAACATCTTTACGGTGTTATCAGATTTTCCTGTTGGCTCACGTTCCTCTATTAAACAAAGCGTATTGGCAAATACACTGCTGTACCTGCCCAGGCTTGCATCAGGAGATATCCACCCGATGATAGGATGACTATGCGGAACGTTAACCGCAGCGGCAATATCGGGTACACAAAGCGCAGAAAACGGATTTGCCGCAGACATATTATCTTTAAGGATATCATCTACAAAAGAGTTTCTCAAATCTTCGGGCAGCAGCAATTCCGGATATTTCTCTACACTCCTCATTACCCATTCCTTTCCGTTCTTATCTTCCAGCCTTAAGGAGTGCGACTGAAAACCTCCGCCTTTTCTTAAAGGAACCAGTCCGCCTTCAACTTCAGAAAGCCTGATTACAGGAACTGTAGTTGCCATCGCATAGTCCTTCCGGTAATTTTCTCCGAAAAGATAGCGGTGCAGTGTAGTTACGCTATCATATTTAGGGTAAACTTTAATAGAGATACTATCATTGGTATTTACTACTACTCTATTTATCGGAGTACTTTTTACTGGCACATAAACCTTAGTATAAGTATATACCTTTTTAACGCCGCTATCTGTATATAAATAATAGTCGTAGCGCATATTGTTATTTTCCAATAAATCTGCCGTAACATAACCCCGGCCTGCTTCTCCAAAAAGAGAATTTTTCCCCTCTTTAACTGGCGAATCTTTTGCACCTCCACCACTAATAATCTGTAAATTAAGCGCATCACTTTTTATCAGCTGTAAGCCATGATCATGGGCCGCAACATAGGTAAGGTTTGGATAGGTACCAAAAACACCATTTACCTTTTTGATCATATCCTGATAGGTAGGATGTCTGAGATCTTCGGGACTTAACAGTGTAGAACGCAGCAGAGGATATAAAGAACCTATTCCCGGCAGCGGGAGATATAAATATTTATTAAGGGCCGTTAGTGGAAAAATATGGTCTTTCCAGGTATAATATCCTCCATATTGCCCATAGCTTTGCAGCGGATGATGATCAGCCACCATAATTATTTTCCCCTGGTTATCGTCCAGCAGTTCCTGCATGCGTACGATCACATCATCAGTAGTTTTGCAGTTGCACTCTGCATCAGGGTTTACCTTTTGCTTTGGATAGGGATAAAGCCACCATTCACTGTCGAAAGCAATAATGGTCAGCTCATCAGTCAGTTTTACCGCTACCGGATCAGGACAACCACCAGGAGGGATCATTTTTAAAAGCGAGTCTTTCTGCTCTGCCAGATACTCTCCCTGCCGAAGAACCTTTTTCAATCCATCCGGCCCCATATTATCCCAGTCCCTGTTACCAGGAATAAAATATACAGCGGCTCCCATCTGGCGCATGGGCTGAAACTGAGCTTTTAAGATCTTTTTTGTAGTTTCTTCTTCACTGCTTCCAGGCAGTCCCATTCCACCTGGATAAATATTACCTCCAAGGTACATTACTGTAGTTTTACCAGCCATCACCTGCGCAGCTGCACTTTTTATAGACTCTTTTTGAGCAGGGTTAATTTCTCCGGCATCGCCGATGAAAATCACCCGGTATTTGACCGGCTCCTGTGCATGCGTGACCGTGATACCGAACAAAAGGAAGAATAAAAGAGTAAAATTTTTCATACATATAATGAGTTGTGGTTATATTTTCAATAATTTGACCCCAATATCGCAATTAAATCATTGGACGGCTCTATGCTTAGATTTTAAGTGCAGAACCTGACCAAACGCAGATAAATATTTGCTAAATTGAATTAGCATTTAAATAAATTATAATAACCTATCCAGACTTATCTATCTAAGATGAACTTTAGTAAAAAAAATGTATTGCTAACACCAGTTATCCTGCTCTTTATGACGATTGCCGGATATGCTCAACTATCTTTTCATGCGACCAGTATGGAGACAGAATATTTGGTTACCCCTATTGGATTGGATGTACCAAAACCGAGATTTAGCTGGAAAATGTCTGACCTTAGAAATGGCGCCTTACAAACTGGCTACCAAATTATTGTGGGTACAGATTCTGCTTCCCTCTTAAATAGCAAAGAAACCGTTTGGAATTCTGGCTGGCAGACTTCTTCTGCCAGCTTAATCACCTATGGCGGACAGGCTTTAAAACCTTTCACCAAATATTTCTGGTGTATAACCATTGCCAATCAGCAGCAGCAAAAATCTGCTGTTAGTCCTATTACCAGTTTTGAAACGGGTATGATGGATATGAAAAACTGGAATGGTGCATGGATTTCTGACGTATCCAATATTGCCCTTAAACCCGCACCTTATTTTAGAAAAACCTTTGAACCGCATAAAAAGATAAAAAGCGCAAGGGCCTATATCGCCGCTGCTGGACTGTATGAGTTGTATATCAACGGGAAAAAGATCGGCAACCATCGTTTAGATCCTATGTACACGCGATTTGACAGGAGAACATTATATATCACTTATGATGTAACGGCCAACCTGCAGGATGGAAAAAATGCTGTAGGCGTACTTTTAGGCAATGGCTGGTATAATTTCCAGTCTACCGCAGTATGGGATTTCCACAAAGCCGGATGGCGTGCACGCCCAACTTTCTGCCTTGATATCAGGATCACTTATGAGGATGGCACTACAGAGATAGTAAGTTCGGGGAAAGACTGGAAAACTTCGCTGAGCCCGGTTATTTTTAACAGCATCTACACCGCAGAACATTATGACGCCAGACTGGAACAACCGGGATGGAATACCGTAAACTTTGACGATTCTAAATGGAAGGGCGTATATTACCGCTCTGCCCCTTCTTCTAATATTGTAGCCCAGGCCATGCATCCGGTAAGAAATATAGAAGAGATCCCTGCCATCAGTTGTATAAAACTGGATGATACTACTTATGTATTTAACCTGGGAAGAAACATTGCCGGTGTGAGCAAGTTTACAGTGAACGGCCCCGAAGGAACAGTGATCAGGCTTAAACATGGAGAACGCCTGTATAAAAACGGCGGCCATGTAGATGTATCAAATATCGATGCCCATTACCGCCCTACAGATAACCAAGACCCTTTTCAGGTGGATATCATCACCCTGAATGGAAAAGGCGAAGAAACTTTTATGCCTCACTTTAACTATAAAGGTTTTCAGTATGTAGAGGTAACGAGCAACAAACCAATTACGCTGAAAAAGGAAAACCTTCAAGGTGAGTTTATGCACAGTGATGTACCTGCAACAGGATCAATCACTTCCTCTAATCCTATTATTGACAAAATTTGGTCGGCCACCAACAACTCATACCTTTCTAATTTATTTGGCTACCCAACAGATTGTCCGCAGAGAGAGAAGAACGGATGGACAGGAGATGCACAGATTGCCATTGAAACCGGCTTATACAGCTTTGATGGGATCACCATTTATGAAAAATGGATGGCCGATCACCGTGACGAGCAGCAGCCTAATGGCGTTTTACCTTCCATTATCCCTACCGACGGATGGGGATATGAGTGGGGCAACGGGCCCGACTGGACCAGCACTATTGCTATTATTCCATGGAATATTTATCTT
>Ga0233344_1000179_pt1 | contig 11733 bp, 9 predicted proteins | sample GEONDECOMP281_FD_180697 | JGI IMG/M metagenome (GOLD analysis project Ga0233344, IMG submission 180697) | Leaf litter microbial communities from Shasta-Trinity National Forest, California, United States - GEON-DECOMP-281 | ecosystem: Environmental > Terrestrial > Plant litter > Unclassified...
GTCATCATCATCATCAATTATCATGATGATGATGGTGATGAAAACATGTTTCTAACTAGGTAAAAACATGTTTCGTCATCATCGTCGTCGTCGTCGTCATCGTCATCATTTTCATCGTCATCATCAACATCGTCATCATCATCGCCGTCATTATCATCACCATCCTCATGATCATCATCATCGTCATGATGATGATGATGATGATCGGCATCGACATCACCATCATCATCACTATAGTCATCATCATAATCATAATTTCCATCATTATCATGATGATTACTATATTGATGTCATCATTTCCAACATGATCATGTTCATTACTATATTCATTATCGTCCTCATTTCTAAAAATTGGCCCACAAAGCATGACACCGAGATCGTGGATGATGTTAGCACCAAAATCCAACCTCTGAATTCGAGAAATCTTTTGGAGTTGGAGACACCCTATAAACTATCTCCATCTCACCATTGTCATGTTTGTGGGATTATTCACAATTATAACGGTGATGTTAAAAAACACACTAACGTTTCAAAATACAAAAAACATGTGCCAACAGGTGCACTACTTCAATACATGGCCCTTGCATCAAAATTATCGACCCATGTCGTATTTTTTTCAAATTCTCATGATGCAAAACACGACAAAATTGGGGCATCTTAATTTGTGCTAATTTAGAATCACTCTACAGCTTTATTATCAATGTAATGAAAACAACATGTCATGTCGGGGTTGCATTGGTATCATGCGTAAACTTTTGGCATTAGGTTAAAGATGTTTTTAGCATCAAGTCATAACCATATATTTGCGATGCGTATCCAATTATCAATTATTATTTAATCATTGATTAATTAATTATCAACTATTATTTAATCATGTATTAATCAATTATCAATTATTATTTAATCATTGATTAATTAACTATCAATTATTATTTAATCATTAATCATAATTATTATTTATAAATATTACCTATTAACTGTTAATTTGTTATTGCTAATTATTAAATATACGTCTAGTTGTTGCACTAGGTGGTTGTCTTAATTAAGTGGAAAATTGACCTTGGTAACATCAGTGTTATAGGTTATACTTGTATATTGACACTCCTTATCTTACATCCATATTGCTGTTTTGAGAAAAAATATGGAAGAGAAAGAAAGATAGAGGTGGCCTCCCTTTGGTAAAACGACAAAGGCTTTCGAAGATAAAAGTTATGGGGTTTGGGGACTATATAATGTCCATCATTTTTGGAAATCCCTATCGTGTAATAGCCTTTATAGTGTCATTATACATTGCCTATGTTTATAGGAAGATGTAATTAAATCAAAGTACATACACCCCTTTAATTTGGATATTAGATCAAATATAGAATAAAACTAGTATAGAATGGGAGGCTTTAAATCTAGCATTTCCCCCTGTAGGTCAATGGCTTGCTTGGAAAATTAGAAATGGACAGAGTTTGAATAGGGGAAGCTTTAAATCTATCATTTCTACTTATAAGGCCAAAGATGTAAAAAAAATTGATCGACTTCTTCAAAGTAACACTATGAGCATTATTGAAATGATTGTTGCTTCATTCCATTTTAAACCAAGACCAGAATGTCCTTAAGGGTACAAAGAAAGTTAGTTTTTTTGTTAATATTGATATCCACTTCTTGTGCCTTGGATGTTCTTGGTAAAAATGAGGGCATGGATGGGAGGGTTGTCCAAAACAACCTTGTAGGGTGGCATTTTGGTACCGCCATGATAGGTGTTATTCCAATACTACTAGATTTCTGCAAGAGAGGCATAGGGGGTGGGGGGTGGGGGAACTACTCAACCCAATGGCCATATCAGTCGATGTAAAACCCAATGGCTAACAATATTTGTATGTTCAACACCTCACAACCTCCATTACTTATTATTAACTCCAATATCTCGAGTCCTGCAGTATCAAGAAGTATCAAGTGACATGCATCGTCATCATGGACATCAACGTTGTCGTCATCATCATCATCATCAATGCCATATGGTACGTCAACATTAAGTACATCATCAACAGTACACATGTCTCATTCTCGTTTAGTTTTGGACAACGCCCATAGAATCAATCTAGATAGTACACTTGTATCATTCTCACTCGTAGATGAAAAAGCATAAATGGTAGTTCGCCCCAAAATTCTAGGATATATATGCCTATCAGCGTAAATATACTAGAATGAAATTAATTAAAATTGTACCTTTATCGATGAAATCTTGTCAATGGAGTATTCATAATGTATAAAACAAGTGAAATACATGCTCCCTTCATATAAATTTGTTTATGCTTTGTCCATGGTTTATTTAGTTAAGAAGTGGGAACGCTGCAATGTAGCTAATTCCCTACCAAAATTACGAAAGAATCCATGAGATTAAGATGAAGATTAAGGTGCTAATGAGGCTGAGCTTTAAGAAACATAGCGAAGGTAGAGGCTTATTCTTTGACGCATCAATACACAGCGGATGATTAAGACTTAATGGGACGATACATAGAGGAAGAGAAAGCGGAGAACGAAGCAGTGCATTGCAGAAGAGCTTAAATAACTTTGTACATCGCTCGAAGTCTTAGCAGCGTTGGCCTGATATGCTAGAACAAGGGCTCTATTAGTTCATCTTAATAACATCGTTAGGCTTATCTTCATAATGGACATAAGGAGGGTGTTCAACACCCTTCTTGCAGAGGGATATGTTATGTACTTGGCATGTGCGCACAGTACTACAACCCAAGAGGTTGTCAATAGATCAGTTTCACAAGTTGTAAAGCTAATAAAGAAATGTGTAAATTAGGATTATTTGAGATTGAGCATAACCTTCCTTGAGAAGATATTATCTTTCCTGCAAGAGAACACAGATGTGCATGTCAACGTTGAGGACACGTATCTTAGTGACTATAGGTTCTTGGGATTTAACAAGTTGTACTTTGGGTGGGGTGAACATGTCACTACAATCCCTGTAAGTTGGCTCAAAAGTTTGTTGTGCATGATTGCATTCCTCGCTCCCCCAAAGAGTAGGAGTTGAGAAAATATGGCATTTTATGTGACACCCGCAACATTGAAATATATTGTGGTCCTAGTTTTGATAGTGGAGAGTGAGGCCTTATTACAATCTATGTATAGACATCTAGTGATTTGACCTCGAGACCGCCTACTTACAAGAAACAACTCTCAGCCACTTGAGCTAACCCACTAGATTATATATAATATGTGTGTGTGTGCTACAAACAAATTTGATTAAATATACTTCATTTAGATTAAAAGACTGTATGTCCTTAAAAACATTTTACACAAACCTATACAAATAATTTAACATAACTATTTGGTTTGTAACATTTACAAATAAATTAGCACTAATATTTCGTTTGTGTCATGAAGTAATAAAAATTTTAATGCGTGAAGAGGCACCTTCTACAATTTACTATGAGGAGGAAGTGTAATTGCGACAAAGAGGCGCTTCCTACAACCCAAGTGAGTGAGATGTGTCGCGTCTGTAATGCTACATGGCACATGTCATCTCTAAAAAATATATAAATTAAATATAAAAAACTAAGAACATGTTGGTTCCAAGTTAAAAAGAAAAAACCAAATATAAAACTAAGCATAGCCTGGTGGGATAGCTCTAGTGGTTGACTGTTGTAAGTTGTGAGCACACGGTCTTGTGGTCAAATCCCCATGTGGCTATACATTTTTATATAAGGGCCTCACTTGATGTCTCCATCAGAAACATGGTGCGCCCCCCAAAACAAGTATGAAATATATATAAACTTAAGCTTCATAACATAGTGTTTTAAATGTGGATTTATCTTTATTTTAAGATGATATTTTAATGTAATTTGTAATGATTTTAGAATATGTTCAAAGTAAATGTGCATAAAAATATAGTGAATTAAAAATATTAGGTTTAAATAATTAAATTTTAAAAGTTTGTTATCGAGTAAGAAATCCAATAATATTTCTTAAATATTTAAAAACACAAAATACAATACATACTTATTATTTTATAACAAAATTCACTTTAAATTTTTTTGTTTTATTAGCATTAACACAAATCTATCTTATCTCTAGATTTACCAAACACTGAGAGGATCAAATCCCTTGAGGCTAGCACTTCAGTTTACACATTAAGGGATTTGATCCCTCTCTGCCCTTGGTATTTACCCTTGAAGGGATCCGATCCCTCTTGGCCCTTGGTAGAGCTAAAATTATGTAAAAAAAATTCGTCATCGACCCTCAACTAAAGTTCAAAACAAATATATATAACTTTCAATCAATGCAAGTTTGACTATTTCCATTTAACTGTAAGTCGTAATTTACATATTTTTTGAATAGGTGTGGTAGAAGTCTTGTTTTATGTTTTCATTTAATATCTTTCATCATGAGTATAGATCCATCTTAGCTTTGAATCTATCATGTGTTGATAGGATCAAATCTCTCGTGATACAAGATTTTCCAAAGTTTACACTTCGAGAAATTTGATCTCTAGTAACACATAGAAATAATTCATATCAATAAATTACAATAAAATTAATCAATCTTGTTCATTATTTGCACAAGCTTATCGAGGGTCTATTCATAACATATCAATGGTCTATTCATAACATTGATATAAATAACATCAAGTAATTGGATTCGATGTTATCTTTCTTAAGAGTAAGTACATGTTTTAATATGTGATGTCCACAACCTTCAAATATTAATATTAACATGTATGTTATGTATCGTTTTTAATACGTATGTTATCCATGTAAAATAGAGTTAACAATTAAAAAGTGCAATAAAATATTTACAATTTTATGATTGTAATTCATTCCAAATGTTAAGTCCTTAGTTATGGAGTGGAGTGATGGCACATTAAAAAAAAATGTCATAATAATAACATGTTTCCATTATTACCGTCCCATAATAATATTTTTTGGTATTTGTATGAATCAAGTTATACACAATTGCAAAATAAAATTGAATCTTAAATAAAAGTTAAAAATTACTTGCTACAACACAAATAACAATAAATTTCAATAATAGTTGATGGTTATGGTCAATAATAAACAACTAATCCAGCTTCTTAGAAACGGGTTGTTATAAATGAGGATTGAGAAGCCCATCTCCTGTGAAACCTTTGACATTATCCACGAAAGCAGTTGAGGCAATTCCCTCGTTTGTTCGAAGGTTTATTTCCTTCATCACAATATTTCGACATGGCACAGTGCTGCTACAGGCAAGTCTTACTGCTTCTTGCGTTGCAGAAGTACCACTGATCCCTATGTATGACACATTGCTAACTTGCACAGCCGAAGTCTATATACACCACAATGACAACGAGGAGATTCAATGCTCGCTAAGAAACCGTGGATTAAAATGATGATTCAACAAAACATTAAAGAAAACGAAAGGGAAATCCAAATGCCCTGTAAATACACTTACTTGATTTCTGCATCCCCTTGCTGCACGGTCACAGTAATATTGGTCGATAATGATGGGATTTGAGACATTGTTCATTGTTACATCTTCATAGCTAATATCCTGGGCATATCCTAAACCCCCCTGTAACAACAAAATTATGGATCGTGATTAGTTTTTACATGAACGCTACTCTTAATTCATTAAAATCATGGATTGCGACTAAGTTGATGAGTCGTTCTTACATGGATGCTACTCTCAATTCATTATTTTGTATCGATAAATTAGGAGAATTGTGATCATGAATTTGGTGTGGAAACTTCTATTACCTGCCATGTTTTTATACGTAATCCATTGGTTGTACCGCTAAGATGAGCTCCACGAACTACCACATTTGAAACTATATCTCGTGCTCCATTTTTGCCAAGGCTTCCAATGCTATTCACACAAAAAATATCAATTAAATACATGTGGTGAATTGCTTATATTATTTTAAAGTAGTGGAAAAGTACCATCATTATGTATAAATTATAATTATGTGGATAGGCATTTAGATATTATCTCAGATTTTGGTCCTGATTGAGAGGATCAACAAGATTAACCTGCAAGTGTATAGCAGGGATTCATTTAAATCCATATTGATTAATATTTAAATAAGCTTCAGTCAAAGGGTGGTTAAAGAAACCTATAACAATTTGTTTTTGTTTTTTTTATATATTTTAGCCTTTGTTTAACCGCCAACAACTTTCACAAAACTAAGTGGTTAACTTTCACAAAACTAAGTGGTTGGTTGTTAAGTGATTGGTTATGCTATCATAAAAGAAACTAAGAAAAAATTGGTTAAATGATTAAGAAAAAAACATTCATCATAGAGGTGATTTAGGAGGGGCCTATTCTTTCAGGCTTTTCGTTGCAACTTTTCTAATAGAACTGCAATTGCGAGGTGATAAGAACATGAAGGTACATGTGAATGGTCAACGGTCACGAAGGACGAAGGACAACGTTGATGATGTATCTATATTTCTTATATTATGAAAAACTTATATAAAAAAAATGAGTTTGAAAAAACCATCTATTCAGTTTACCATTTTATTACCTTATTCCATGTCCAGGTCCACAAATTAAGTCTTTGATCTGAATATCTGAGCTCCCTGTAATTATAGAAACACAATCGTCTCCTGCAGAATTTGATAAGATTATGATCATTGCGACATTGATTTCTTTTGGATAACATATTCAATCACTTATACAAAACAGAAATACCAAGATGGTTATACTTATATGTACCAACCTGTTCCGATTTTCGAATTTCGAATCACAATTTGTTGAGAAGAAGCGATGTTAATGCCATCTGTATTCGGACTATCCTCTGGGCCACTGATTTGTAAGTTGCTGACTTCAACATCTTTGGATGCATATAATTTAATATGCACCCCTGGACTGTTCTGGAACGTCAAATCCTTTATAATTACTTTTTTGCAAAAGCGAAGGGCCATTGCCTGCATTTAAATTGTGAGATCATTAGCCAGAAACTACAAGCTTGAGATCATGCAGTGAGCTTTATAGTCAATTCACAAGGAGTTTTTGGAGGAACTTACGATTGGGGCTCTCTTCACACATCTCTGTTAAGCAGAAAAATACATGGTACTTGTTAGTAAAAATGATGATAGCACGTCTAGGGATAGCTATATATATATATATAACGAGTAATATTATTTTGGAGATATGTGTCTTACTTGGCTCTTGTAGTTCCTGCAATTATACGCCCACCATTTCTTGCCGGATCCATCAATAATGCCTCGACCTTGGATAGTTATTCCTTCTACATAGGAGAATTGTAACCAGGAATCTAGGGAATTCCAAGGATCGAGTGGAGCAACTACTGTCCCCGATATCTGTTTAAGAGTTCAATACATAAGAAAACTGTAATGAAAATAGTAAGAATTATTTAGCATGCTGCAGGTTATTCAATGCAGTTGCAGCAGATATGTTAACTGGTGGATCTAAAACTATTTGAGATCCAAAGGTTAGCATGCCTTGTAATAGACTAAATATTAATCGCCAATGAAAACATGTTGATTATAAAATACCAGAGCAGTCAAATTACGAGCCGTGCAAGGACCCTTGAAGTTCAAAGGTTTGACAAGGTACTTTCTTCCTTCTGGAACCAGAAAAACAGAAGGGGAGGTGCTCGTGCAAGCTCCTGTCCAAGCTGTCAAGAAGGCCTGACCAAAAACAATGAAGGTCATTAGTTTTTATATGATGAGGAAATAGAAATATGTAGCTGAGTCTAGCTCAAATTTGTATTTCATTAACAAAGATAGATATTTTTTGCTATCATTATACTCCTAGATACATCCACACAATCCGCAAACATAAAACTTGAGTAACATGACAAATGCATCCACACCACACAATCTGCAAACATCTAACATTATTGTTTGTAACACAAGCTAATTCAGATTGAACCTATAACCTAACACATCATGATTGAGTCCTACAAAGAAATAAACAGTCTTACCTTGCTGTCGTCTGAGAGGCCGTTTCCAGTGGCTCCATACATATCCACGTTAAAGACTGAGACAGCTGCCTTAATATTGTTTGCATCCACCGATTTCTCTACTCGTCTACGCTCAGAGTCCATGTTCGGTTTTCGTTTTGGTAGTCTGTTTTGTGTGGAAGCGCTTGCTTGGAGGAGGAGGATGGTAACGATGCATATGAGCACCAGGAGGCGCGGATTTTCAGAGACTGTAGACTGCAGCATGGCTATATCTTGCTCAGAAATAAAAGAAGAATATACGTGTGATCTAGTCGACCGAAGTTGTGAAACTGTGAATATTATTGAGAAATGTGGGCAACAAGGGGGGTTTTAAAGGGCTGGATTTGATCACGGGGAGAATGAGATAATGAGGGAAAATCAGGGAGCAGACGTTTTGGATCGATAGACTATTCTATTGATGTGAATGAATAGCAACTTCCGTTGGCGTCCGAATGAATAGCACGTGTGAATGAATAGCAACTTCCGTGTGTGAATGAATAGCACGTGTGAATGAATAGCAACTTCCGTGGGTGGAAGCGCTTGCATGGAGGAGGAGGGTAACCACGCATATGAGCACCAGGAGGCGGGGATTTTCAGAGACTGTAGACTGCAGCATGGCTATATCTTGCTCTGAAATAAAAGAAGAATATACGTGTGATCTAGTCGACCGAAGTTGTGAAACTCTGAATATTATTGAGAAGTGTGGGCAACAAGGGGGGTTTTAAAGGGCTGGATTTGATGACGGGGAGAATGAGATAATGAGGGAAAATCACGGAGCAAACGTTTTGGATCGATAGACTATTCTACTGATGTGAATGAATAGCAACTTCCGTTGGCGTGTGAGTGAATAGCACGTGTGAATGAATAGCAACTTCCGTGGGTGGAAGCGCTTGCATGGAGGAGGAGGGTAACGCTGCATATGAGCACCAGGAGACGGGGATTTTCAGAGAGTGTAGACTGCAGCATGGCTATATCTTCCGTTGGCGTGGGAATGAATAGCACGTGTGAATGAATAGCAACTTCCGTTGGCGTGTGAATGAATAGTGCTGATGAGGCCTGGAAATTGACTTTCCACATAAAGTTTTTCTCATTTTTACAAGTATTTGATATGTAAGTGTTTTATGAACCCGTAAACATTGACAGGTAAAAAAATATTTAAAACGTGTTTATAAATTTAGATATCCGGTCAAAATTTTTAATACCTATATAAACTACTAAAACTTAGTCAACAATTATTAGCCATTGTGTTGGGTCAGCTCTTTATTTCAGTGTATGTGTATGGTATTTATTTATATTTTGTGTTTCTAATTGTATTATTTGTCTTTCGCTGTGAGGCTTCAGATTTTTCGGAAGAGAATCTCTAGAAAAAACTTCTTTAAAATTTTATAATTTACTTACCGTAAATAAATTGACAGTCAGCAAAATTTGTTAAACCGTCTAATGATAGACACTAAAAACTTCAAACCGTCGTTAAGTTTTTATTGACAGGCACAAGAAAATTGAATTTCCAGGCCTAGTACTAGTGTGTGAATGAATAGTACTGATGTGTTGGCGTTGATGTGTTAATGAATAGTACTTTGTGTGGTCATTCCATAAGAGCCAATTTTCGTGGTGTTTTTCGTTGATTTTTTTGAAGCCAATTTTCTTGCTATTTTTCGTTGATTTTTTTGACAATACCCCTAGTACTGGAAGGATAGAAAACTAGGCCTTCAAGGAAAATGTCTAACCTGAACACTATATGTTAATTTAGCTTAGTTTGCATGTGGAAACAAAGTTTCGATGATTTAATTGGAAAATTATTGTTTTGGTTTTTGTCCTCAAACAATTTCTGGTTGGTAGGAATCAATAATATGTAAATAATTGCTAAAATATGATAGAATAATCAAATATTCAAAGATGTTTGAGCTCGCACTTTTTTTTTTATAAATTTTTGGTGGAGAAAAGTTATGGAATAATGTTTTAAGAAAATAATTATGGAAAAATGTTTTAAGAGTGAAAAATACATATTTTTTTTAATTTTATTTGATAGAATTTTTTTGGAAAAATATTTTAATAGTGATAAATACCTATTTTAAGGAAACTAAGGCCATGTTTATTTAATGAACTTTTAAAAAAATTAACATTATTTAAATAAGTTAAAGTAGTATGGTTGTTAATATTTTTAAGTAAATATATAAAGTATTTCTTAATAAATATATAAAGATATTTTTTCAAACACACCAAAACAAAAAAATACCAAAGATTATAAAATTTCTATAAAAAGCTGTGAAGAATCCGCTAACTAGTACTTAGCAAAAAGAGACATTACTCTTACACATCTCTAAACTCAAGCTTCTCAACCAATTAAGAAAATAGACAAATCTATAGTTAGAGATAAAGTTAATGAGGTGCAATACCAAGTAAAAGTAAAGTAGCAAAATAAATAGAAATAGAAATATATATATATATATATATATATATATAAGGTAAATGATACTCCTTAATTGTATAAGTGAGTGCCCATCTTAATTCTTATAGATTTCATAGTTAAATAAAGGACATCATGTCAATGTTTTTAAGCTCGGTTTGAAAGTTTTACTTTGGAACCTATTATAATAGAGTATTGTGTGATGTCATGTTATTGAATGTTTCATCTTCTATTGAGTAGTCAATGTCTATGTGATAGGAAAATTGTTCAAGAAGATGTAAATTATTTTTTTTTACTATAGAAGGATAGAAAAGAAAATTGTTATTTTGCTATTGTTCTAAAGAATTTAAGTTAATAGCTGAAAATAATTTATATTCTAGTAGAAGTGGGAGAATTGTTGTTTGAATTTTGTTGAAGGTACTGTATAGGGATTGCCACTTAGATATCATAAGGAGTGCTTTAATAGATCACATAGTATTTATATGGTTTTTCTACCAATAAATATGAACTCACTTTTGTTTTTAATGTACGGATATTGATAGTAGAGAAATAATGCGTGCCTACAATTTCTTCACTTGGAAATAGAAATCCTTATTAAAGGATGAGTGATGAGTGACATGTTGATGTATCATTTATTGCCTACAAATCAATGGCTATTGATAGTAGAGAAATAATGCATGCCTACAATTTCTTCACTTGGAAATAGAAATCCTTACTAAAGGATGAGTGATGAGTGAGATGTTGATGTATCATTTATTGCCTACAAATCAATGGCATGTGTTTGATCACAAGGTTCCAACATGTGTGGAGGCTCTCTAATATTTTATAAATAGATTCACTTGGTGATTGAATTGATCTTCTCAAGGACATTTATATTTTGGGTAGCATGGCTAGTCATAGAAAAGGCGAGAGAGACTTTATAACTATTAGAGGAGTCCACCATATGATGGATTGGGTTTATGTCAAGTGTCATTTGTCATCGTGATCACCATCATCATCATCATCTTCTTCATTATCGTCATCATCATCTTCATTATCGTCATTATCATCGTCGTCGTCGTCGTCGTCGTCGTCATCTTCATCATCATCGTCATCATCATCATCAATTATCATGATGATGATGGTGATGAAAACATGTTTCTAACTAGGTAAAAACATGTTTCGTCATCATCGTCGTCGTCGTCGTCATCGTCATCATTTTCATCGTCATCATCATCGCCGTCATTATCATCACCATCCTCATGATCATCATCATCGTCATGATGATGATGATGATCGGCATCGACATCACCATCATCATCACTATAGTCATCATCATAATCATAATTTCCATCATTATCATGATGATTACTATATTGATGTCATCATTTCCAACATG
>Ga0233344_1000180_pt1 | contig 11659 bp, 6 predicted proteins | sample GEONDECOMP281_FD_180697 | JGI IMG/M metagenome (GOLD analysis project Ga0233344, IMG submission 180697) | Leaf litter microbial communities from Shasta-Trinity National Forest, California, United States - GEON-DECOMP-281 | ecosystem: Environmental > Terrestrial > Plant litter > Unclassified...
CGTCAATCCGTACAATACAAAACTGATAAATATGATATAGCCCGGCTGCAGGGCCGTATTATTTGTAGTGATAATGGTTAAGAAATCACTGCGGATATTAAGGCTTGATAATTGGTTTTCTAATAAACCGTTTAAGCCTATGTAAACCATCAGTATGGCAATAACGATCACATCTGCCATGCTCCATTTACCGGATTGAAAGGCGAAATATTTAATGAATTTATTTTCTGCCAGTTTTCTTTTGCTTAATAAATGAATACCGGTAGAACTTAATTTCATGACCGGAAAGAGGATACTAAAAACAAGAATTAAAATGCCGACCAGGATCGAATCAACAGCGGGCTGCTTTACCAAAACCTCCACGACGTCGAGAATACTTTTACTTTGAAAAAATAACACCTGGTTCTTAAAAACCACATGTTCTCCTAAGAGTACAAAATCGAGCGACTTGATACGTGCATCTACCTCGATCATCGATGCCGTTAAACCAACTGCCAGCAAAACAAAAGCAAACAGCAGTGACATGATAAATAGAGCGGCGTGTAACTCTACCCGTTTGCGGAATATCCACCATAATGATAGTACAACCACGATGCAGCCCAGCATACCAAATGAATAATTATAAGTGGTGGTACGAATGTTATCCAGCGATGCAGTGAGCTGACCATTAAACTGATCAGGGGTAGAGACGTGATACCTGGCGTACATTTTACTGATCATCGCGTTATGCGCAGTAATCGTGCTGTCTATAGATCCACTTTCTTCAATGGCGGTGAACTTGCCCATGGCCATTGTGCTCAATTGCTTTTTACTTTTCGGGTTATCGATCTTTGCGATGATCGTTTTTGCAAAGCCGGGAACCTGTGCTTTGATCTTGTCGGTATTTAAAAAGGTTTTAATGGCTAATTTTTTCAATTTACCGCCTAAAGATTGCTGCGGTTTATTGACCAGTGCTTCGGCTTTATTGATCAATGCCAGAATGATCTCTTCAACTTCTACCTGAAGCTGCTTTTTTTGTTTTGGGGTCATGGTAAAATGACGAACCTGGTGGTTAATAATAGCAGCCACCTCATCATGCCATTGATCTACTGAAAAGAGTCCGAAAGTGATGTTATTGATATCGGAGTAATCCTTCTTAATTTGTTCCTGCTGATCGGAAAGTGTATGCAGCTGGTAACCAAAATAGCCTTCACCTGCTAAAAGTATACTCAAGCCGAGGACTAATAATAATTTAGAGACGTTAAATCCCTTAACGACATTGTTTTGTTGCGCTGCGGTCAAATCAGGTTAAAATTAAATAGTGGAATGTCATACAACTCAAAACCCACATAAATGTTTGAGTGCTCCTGTACTTACACTTTTTAGGAGTGTGATATATCCAGGATACCGGCCCGGCAGGAAGCATTTTATATCCTGTACTGCCAATGGGTGAAAAAAAAACATGCAGGCATGATTCATGTACACAAAGAAGTTTTGATTACCACCATACCGTATAATTTAAACGCTCATTAGATCAATGGATACTTTTACCACTATCGCCATTCTTTTTACCATTAGCTCATTGATATCTTATCTCAATAACCGATACGTCAAACTTCCGGGAACAATAGGCATCATGGTTATTTCCATTGTGCTTTCTTTATTGATCCTTATCTCCGGAAAAACGTTTCCTGCGGCTTATAATTTTATTAAGGAACTTACTTCGAGTGTTGACTTTACAAGGACGCTGCTTGATATTATGCTTGCCTTTCTCTTGTTTGCCAGTGCCCTGCATTTTGATTTTGAAAAACTTAAACTTCAAAAAATACCGGTGTTGATTTTGAGTACTGTTGGTGTAATTGGCTCCACTACCATATTTGGTTTTCTGTTTTTCTGGACATTACCTTTATTCGGCATAGATGTCCCCTTATTATATTGTTTGCTTTTTGGTGCCTTAATTTCTCCTACAGATCCTGTAGCTGTGCTCTCTGTTTTAAAAAAATCCAGGATTCCCAATTCCCTGGAAACCATTATTGGCGGCGAATCCCTTTTCAATGATGGGGTAGGTATCATTTTATTTATCACACTGCGGGAACTTACCGAAAATACAAATGCGGCCTTCGCCTGGTCACATACTTTTCGGCTATTTGCCCAGGAAGTATTTGGTGGTGTTGTTTTAGGTTTGGGTTCGGCTCTTGTTTGTATGTACCTGATCAGGAAAGTCACGGAGTTACAGACGATATTGATGATCACGATCTCGATGGTCATGGGGATTTCAATACTGGGCGCATTGTTGCACGTATCTATACCATTGGCAGCTGTTACTGCAGGGTTAATGCTGAGCAATGTTAAGCTGCTGGATAGGCCGGACGATGCCATACCTCTTAATGAGCTGTTAAACAAAATCTGGGGACTGATAGATGACTTGCTGAACACCATCCTTTTTGTAATGATAGGACTGCAAATAGCCATTATACACTTTTATAGTGCTTACTGGATGATCAGTCTTCTGGCGATCATATTTGTTTTAATTGCAAGGGCTATTAGTATTACTGTACCCTCTATTTTAATGAAACGCAGCTTAGGACTACCCTATAAACGTATTGCAATTGTAATATGGGCAGGTTTAAGGGGAGGGATTTCGGTGGCATTGGCGTTATCGCTGCCGTTTTCTGAATTCAAACCGATGATTGTATCCATCAGTTACATTATTGTTGTTTTTTCAATTATCGTTCAGGGATTAACTTTAAGCAAGGTAGTTAACACACTCGTAGATTAAGAACATTTGGGAAATTCAGTTCTTCAGAAAAGAAGAAATACATTACCTGGTTTGAAAAGGCTAAAACTGAGGTGACATGGAATAAACGACTGGATACTTCAATTGAATGGATAGCTAAAGGGAAAATAAGGAACCGGAAGTACAAATGAAAGTATAGAATAACAAATATAGAATGGTATCTTGTTGATGGTTATAAATTTACAGGACAGCTGACCCAATAAGAATACACCAGTATTAATCATTAAGCTGATTCATAAAGAACAACTTCCAGAACATATTTATATTTTAATTTTGGTTTTCAATTCCTGCTGACTATTCTTTTTATCATTAAAAATGGGCAGAATGTAGATATAATCGGCGAATTGGGTAAAGTCGCTACAATTCAATAGTTCATTTAAATGATACTATAATTTTTAATCTTTTTTATTAATTAAATAATTGTTATTTGACTACCGGAGATTAGATTTTCGGAAAATACAATCTATTAAAATGTAATTATATAGCGCTTTGATGTTTAATTCAGCTTTAATGTTATGATATTCGTTTTCATCCTCATTTCTACTTTCTATTAAAAATATTCTGGCATAATTTTAGTAAAATGTTCATATATCTGGGTGTTTACCTGATATATTGATTATTTAATAAAACGATTTGTTAACGATATCTCATTTAAAGGTGTTTGAAAAGAAGATTTTATTTTGATCAATTTTATTAATCCATATAATTTAATTTAATCTGCCGCATTTATGAAGATCTTACTAGGCTACCTTAAAAAATATAAGTGGACAGTGCTGCTTGCATTATTAATGACCGCTATAAATCAAAGCTTTTCATTAGTCGATCCGCTAATTACAGGTAAGATTGTCGATAACTTTATTGTTAAACGTGATCTTTACACCAGACATGAATATTTTACCGGTGTTTTAACCCTGATAGGTTTAGCCGTAGCCGCAGCCTTTGTATCCCGGATCGCCAACAACTTCCAGGATTACTTTACGATCACTGTTGCACAAAGAACAGGAGCAGAGATGTATGCCGATGGAATGAAACATTCATTAGCCATGCCTTATGCTGTATTTGAAGAACAAAGAAGCGGTGAAAAATTAGGGGTACTGCAACGGGTAAGAAGTGATTCAGAAAACTTTATTAAATCATCCATCAATGTAACCTTTATGGCATTGTTTGGGATTATCTTCGTTTCTGTATATTCATTCTTCATTAGTTATAAGGTGACTGTGGTATTCCTTTTATCTGTACCGATTATTACTTATCTGAGTTGGGTACTGTCAAAAAAGATCAAAGTTATCCACCGCGCGATTATCTTAAAAACTTCTGTTTTAGCTGGTCGTACTTCAGAATCATTAAGAAACATAGAACTGGTAAAAAGTCACGGGTTAGGAGATCAGGAAATTGAACGTTTAAACCAGGCCACCTATAAAATATTAAATCTGGAGATCATCAAAACCAAGATCTTACGTATGCTGAGTTTTATACAAGGCAGCACGGTAAACGTTGTACGCAGTGCTATGGTAGTGATCTTGTTAATGCTGATTTTTGATAAAGAACTATCTCCGGGACAATATTTTAGTTTTTTACTCTATTCATACTTCTTATTTGGCCCGCTGCAGGAATTTGGTCATATGGCTTTGACGTGGAGAGAAGCTCAGATTTCGCTGGGTAACTTTAAAAGGATCATGAGCACGCCAATAGAGGAAATACCAGAAGATCCGACAGAAATAAATAAGATTCAGCATATTGAATTTAACAATGTGCAGTTTAAATATAAAAATGCTAACCGTTACGCATTAAACGGTATCTCATTTCATGCAGAACAAGGTGAAACAGTAGCTTTTGTGGGGCCTTCGGGATCTGGTAAAACTACCCTGATCAAATTACTGGTAGGTTTATATAAACCATTAAAAGGTGATGTCAGGTATAATGGAACCTCTGCTAATGAAATACATCTTGATGAATTGAGACGTAAAATAGGTTTTGTTACCCAGGATTCTCAACTGTTTTCTGGTAATATCAGGGATAACCTTTTATTTGTTAAACCAAATGCTACCGATGCAGAATGTATGGAAGCGCTGAACAAAGCGGCTTGTCAATCATTACTGGCAAGGGCTTCTGATGGTTTGGATACGATGATCGGTGAAAGCGGAGTTAAAGTGTCAGGTGGTGAAAAGCAACGTTTATCTATTGCCCGTGCATTGTTGCGCCATCCAAACATCTTATTGTTTGATGAAGCAACCTCATCACTTGATTCGCTTACTGAGGAAGAGATCACCAAAACAGTGAATAAGTTATCTGAGATGAAAGATCACATTACACTGATCATTGCCCACAGATTGTCTACCATCATGCATGCCAACCGTATCTATGTATTAGAAAATGGATATATCATTGAAAGCGGTAACCACGAGGAGCTGCTGGATCAAAAAGGTTTGTATTATGCCATGTGGCGTCAGCAAGTTGGTAAACGTAAATTAGTAGAAGAAATGAGTAAGCTTGATGCCTTAATTGACGGATAGTTTTATTAAAAATTGAATACAAAAGACCAGTAGGGGATACCTTACTGGTCTTTTGTATTCAACACCTTCATAGCTCACACAGTTGAGGTAACGTTATTTCTTATACAAGCACCAGGTAGTCATACAGCGTAAGTTTTGCACATTGGTGGTTTTAATCGGTTCAAAGAGTTCAGCGCCAAGTGCTGCTGTATATTGCAGCAAAGTTTCCTGATTAACCAGGTAACGCGTAGAGCCATCAGGCAAAAGATAAACACCTTTACCAAGGGGGCTAATCAGCTCTTCTATGCCAATATCAGAAGCTAAACGGGCAAAGAAGTACCCTCCGGGTTTAAGAACACGCCAAATGGAAAGCAGCATCGTATCAAAGTGATCATGACTTTTGGCAAAATGCAGTACAGCACTGCAAATGGCCAGATCAAAAAAGTGAGATGGAAAAGGCAGGTCTTCTGCAGGGGCAATCACAAAGTTAGTTGCGGGATTGCCTGGAGCTAGTATGGCCGACAATTGTTTTCCATTTTCTATTGCGTTTGCATTAGGGTCAACGCCATAGACTTCATACCCGTTTCGTAAAAAATAGGGTAAATTACGGCCTCCTCCCATACCAATATCAACCATACGCCGGCAATTGTCGAAACGGCCTTTTAGCAATTGGTCAAACAGGTATATATCGATGTTGCCGTAAAGTTGTTGCAGGTTATTCTTCATATTCCATATCAGTGCTGGCAATATAAGATTTTAAATATTTGGATATCATCCATACCTGCAGATGAAACTTAGCCGGGAGAATTTTTAACCTTGCTAAAGAGAGGTCAATTGGGTTATTTTGATCAGTATTTTTTATTTTTTTATAGTAATTATTGAAAAGACTATAAAAAGGAATATTTATGGCATGTAAATTTGGTTTATTAATACTTTTTATGTTTTTATTCTTTATTTTATAACTTATTTTCATGTGAAATGAAGAAAGTTATCATGATTAGCGTCTTATGGGTTTGAATTATATGAATTAAGTGAAATTGTTGTTGATTTTATATTGATTATTTATTTTTTTTACGCCATGAAAATGAAAATAATCCTTTTTAAAAGGATTTAGCTAATTTTTATACCATTGTTTCTTGATGATTTGATTTGGATTATTGATGTTTTTTGCAATAAATGCAAAGAAAATATATAATAATATTAAAATATAGACGTTAATAGATGTTTTTTTTCTGATTATACTAAAAATTGCACCTTATGTAATAATAATGATACTGTCTCATATCTTGTAATCACTAAGACTAGCTAATTAACTAAACTAACGATTCTCGTATGAAAAAACATTTACTCAAGGGCTTACTCTGGGTTTTGATGTTACTGGCCGGCAACGCTGCCTGGTCACAAACCCGTACTGTAACCGGTACCGTAACAGGAAAAGATGATGGGCTTCCTTTGCCAGGAGTAACCGTTACCGCCAAAGGCACACGCATTGGCACGCAAACAGCAGCAGATGGTAAATATGTACTAAAAGTACCGTCTGGCACTACCTCTATTCTTTTTGGTTTTCTGGGATATGAAACTAAAGATGTTGAAATTAACAGCGGTGTAATCAACGTTAGTTTATCAACTAATAACAAACAGCTGAATGAAGTTGTTGTTACAGGTTCTGGTGTGGCTACCAGTAAAGCGCGGCTGGGTATTTCAGTAGAAACTGTTTCCAGCAAAGCACTTACCGAAACACCACAGGCCACACTTGAACAAGGGTTGGTTGGTAAAATCCCCGGAGCTCAAATTTCATCTACAGATGGCGCGCCGGGTGCGCGTACCAATATCCTGTTAAGAGGGATTAATACGGTACAAGGTGGAACTTCGCCAATGATATTGGTAGATGGCGTGGAATCAAGGGTAACTGATCTTAGTATGCTTGATCCAAGTACAGTAGATCATATTGAGGTGGTGCAGGGTGCTGCTTCATCAACTATTTATGGTGCGCAGGGTGCAAATGGTGTTATACAGGTATTTACTAAAAGAGGGGCTATCGGTAAAGCGAGAATTGATGTGTCCAGCTCTGTAACTGCATCGAGTATTATTAACTCTGGTGATGTACATCAGGCCAAGTTAAGCAGCTTCTTAACAGATGCAAATGGTAATTTTATCAATAGTGCTGGCGGGATCATTACTATAAATGCAGATGGGATGTTTCCTGGAGTAACATGGGCACATTCTGCCGGAGATTACCCTTCAGCAATGCTAAATCCTGCAAATCAGGCTACACAGCAATATGGTACCAACTTAAAATGGTACGATCACTTTAAACAGGTATTTAAAACTGCTTATACTACAAATAATAGTGCTTCAATATCTGGTGCAAGTGATAAAATAGATTACAATGTTGCTTTGTCTAACAATCATCAGGAAAGTGTAGTTAAAACTGCAGGATATAATCAGCGGACTAACTTCTCTACTAACATAGGTGCAGAGCTGTTTAAAGGTTTCACTTTGCGTTCTACTACGCAGCTGATTTATAAGCAAAATACCCTGGCGCCAGGTTTTGGTGTTGGAAACGCTGGTGCACTATTTAATGTGGAGAATAGTTCCCCTTTTTATGACCTGACTAATAAATTGGCCTCTGGAGATTATCCAAACTCATTGAATTCTGGGGCAATCAGCGTAAATGGGTCTAACCCATTTTATCGCACGCAGTATGGCAGTCAAAAAACTAACCGGATAGACATTCTGCAAAATATCACGGCCGACTATAAGATTAATAAATTTATAGAATTAAATGCCAAATACGGGTTGAATTACAGTACTCAGGAAGAAAATGATATTTATAAAGATCAATCTCAAAACGTAGCTTCTGTTGATAATAATTATTATCTCGGCGGGTCATTAAATGGTTCACTTTATAAAAACACCTACAATGAAACCTTTCAGAATTTTAATGGTTCTGCAACCATCAGAACTGATTTTCAGAAAGATTTTAACAGCAGGCTTCCAATTACTACCAGTACTTTATTACAGTACGATTATAGGAAAAATGTGTATAAAGAATTTAATTCACAAGGTGTAGGACTGCCAAGTTACCCTATTTATAATTTTAACCAGGCGTCAGCGACAGCGGTAAATTATGATTATACCGAACCATTTATAACCTTCGGTTATGTAGTGAATCAAAAAATTGATTACGGCGATTATGGTGGTATCTCTGGTGGTTTTAGAAGTGATTACTCTTCTGCATTTGGCGGGGGATCAAAACCATTTACTTTTCCTAATGCCAATGCTTACATCCGTCCCTCATCTTTTAGTTTCTGGAAAGACGGTAAACTGGGAAATATCTTCCCTGAATTTAAAATACGTGCAGGATATGGTAAAGCCGGTATACAGCCCGGACCTTTTGATAGGTATCCCGGATTAAACACCACTACAGTTGGTTCTTTCTTAACTTTTAATATTCCTGTTGATGCAAGGAATCCAAATTTAAATGTGGAGGTATCAAGAGAAGTTGAAATTGGAATGGATTTAGCTATAAAAGGATCTTCAGGTAACTGGTTTAGTGGTTACACGGTAAGTGGTACTTACTGGGACAGGAAAGGAACCAATATAATTTATAAAATTAGTACACCTCCTTCTGCCGGCGCATCAACCATTTTAACCAATGCAATTGATCTTTCCTCGCATGGTATTCAGGCATCATTAAACATGAACGTCTTAAAGGCCAGAAATTTTAACTGGAATTTCACTACTAACTTCAGTAAGCAGACTACTACTATTGATAAGATCAATGGTCCGCCGATTATCTTATCTTCAAATGCAGGAAGTACTTCATTAGCTTTACTTGCGGGTCAGAAAATCGGACAGATCTACGGTTATAAAGCTTTAACAAATGTAGATCAGACTAACAGTAAAGGTGTGCGTTATATCGCTGCTGCCGATGCAGGCAATTATGAAATATATGATGGAAGGGTAGTTAACAAAACTACAAAAGGTGTGCAATATGCCAATGAGGTTTCTTCTTTCGGAGATCCTAACCCTAAATTCAATGCTTCGTTTATCAACTCCTTCAATTATAAAAAATTCTCTTTCGGTTTTCAGTTTGACTGGGTTTACGGCAGTCACCTTTACAATCAAACAAAAGAATGGATGTATCGTGATGGTATAAGTGGTGACTACGATAAGCCGGTTACAATTGGCGGTCAGACTGCTGCTTATACAGCTTATTATATGAGTTCTTATGCAGATCTTATTGGAGCCAGAAACGGGGGGCGTAACTTTACTAAAGATTATTTTTACGAAAGCTCTTCCTTCCTCAGATTAAGAAACATTTCAGTAGGTTATGATTTCAGCAGCTTGCTTCCTAATAAAGTGTTTAGAAGGGTAGCTTTGAATTTTACGGCTACTAACATCTTAACCTTTACCAAATACACAGGTTTAGATCCTGAAGCCAGTAGTTCTGCTACCAGTAGTAATCCTTCTAATTCTGGTAATCTCGGTAGTACCAGTAGTTCTGCATTTGACAGGGGAGTTGACCTTGGATCTATACCCAACTTAAAATCATACATGGTTAAATTAAGTCTTGGATTTTAATTGATTTTAAAAAGGAAAAAAATGAAAAAAAATAGATACATATATATTGGACTGATGGCGGCACTTTTATGCAGTGTTTCGTCATGCAAAAAACAACTGGATGTAAAAAATCCAAATTCACCTACTTTAAGTGATGCAGAAAATGAGTCGGGATTAATCTCCTTAGCTTCTGGCAGTGTTTATATTAACGGGTTTCACAATGGTGATGATTGGCTGGGCAATAGTTATTTCTCTTTACCTATGGGCTTCCATGAGTTACTGGCTGATGATGTTTCTGCAGAAGCAGCCAACCAGAATGTGAACCAGGTGAATATACCTGCTTATGTAATTTTAGATGACGGAACTAAAATTTCGAGATCATCAGATCAAAAAACAAATTTGAGGATAAATAATACCCGTGATAAAAGGGGGTCAAATATGTTTTATTACGAGTGGACAAATATGTACGCCATGAATAATGCGCTGAATCAAATATTGGTGCTGATTGATGGGATTAGTTTTAGTGGTGATGCAACTGCTAAGAAAAATACGGTGAAGGCCTGGTGTTACTGGTGGAAAGGATATGCGTATGCAAAGTTGGGTTCCGTTTATTATGCTGGTTTAATCAATGATCAGCCGAATGTTGTCAATTCAGCTTATGTAAACAGTGCTGCTCTGATTGCAGAATCAAATAAAAACCTTGATCAGGCAGCGGCTTTGTTAACGGGTATCACAAATACAGCTGATTATACTAACGTTATGAGTTTAATGCTGCCTGTACCTTCACAAACGGGTAAAGGGGTGGTGCCTACGCCAGCTATGTTTATACACAGTATCAATACAATGAAAGCCAGAAATATTCTGGCAAATAAAAGAGTTAGCGACATGACCAGTGCGGAGTGGACATCGATTCTAACGTTGGTTAATACCGGTGTTACGGCTAGTGATAATGTATTCACTGGCAGAACAAATGCTTCTAATACCAACGGTTGGTTTGATGCAAATGGTGGCTCGGTAGCGAGTTTAACGAGTGGGTCTAATGTGGTAGCTACCTTTAAAATTAGTGAGCGTTTAGTACAGGAATACAAAACTGGTGATAAAAGACTAGCTAATAATTTTGGGTTGTCCCCTTATGTTAACCAGGTAGGTGGTTTTACTTTCAGTACGCGCTGGCAATTGTTTAATGCAGCACAAAATACAAGCCCGCTTAATGGTGCTGTTGTTTTGGCAACCACTAACCCTGGAGATTATGAGTTGTTTTTAGCTGGCTGTTATGAAGAGAACGAATTGATGAAAGCTGAAGCGCTGATCAATACAGGGCAAATTGAATTGGGGCTTGCCAGTGTAGATGCAGTTAGAAATTATCAGGGGGCTGGCTTAGCTGCTGTTGCCGGAACTGGTTTGACTTTGGCGGCTGCCAAAGAAGAATTGCGCAGAGAAAGACGTGTTGCCTTATTATTTAGAGGTACTGCGTTTTACGATGCCAGAAGATGGGGAGTAATTGATGATGTTTCTAAAGGTGGCGGCAGAACAAATGCTGTTGTATATACTTCAGATGGGAAGCTCAACACACATGCTACGATCAATTATAACTTCCTTGATTACTTTGATGTGCCTGCCGATGAGGTGGTATTAAACCCGCCTGGTGCAGGAAGTGCAGCTGTAGTAAATCCAAATTAATTAATTAACTTGTGTTTATTAAGGCTTAATCGTAAAAGAGTCTGTATCGTAATTATGATCAGGCTCTTTTATGCTGATATATATTTTTGTGATTTAACGTATTCTATTTAGATAGCCGGCGCAGGGTAGCGCGGCAAATGGCAGG
>Ga0233344_1000181_pt1 | contig 11642 bp, 9 predicted proteins | sample GEONDECOMP281_FD_180697 | JGI IMG/M metagenome (GOLD analysis project Ga0233344, IMG submission 180697) | Leaf litter microbial communities from Shasta-Trinity National Forest, California, United States - GEON-DECOMP-281 | ecosystem: Environmental > Terrestrial > Plant litter > Unclassified...
TGTTCCGGTAAATGCAGGTGCCGGAGCAACCAGTGCAGGGTCAATTTGAAACTTATCTTTTCTTGCTTCTTCAATGGTTTTAAAGCGCTTATCGTTCCGCTTATTTAAATGTGCTTCACGTGCTTTATCGTATTCTACTTTTATATTCTCAATATAAGTACCACGTGTATCTGCATTCATCAGCGTACTGCAGACAGTAACGCTTCTGGATGCGTCCAGTACATGAATTGCAGGCCCTGAATAATGAGGGGCTACTTTTACTGCTGCATGAATCCTGGAAGTAGTTGCACCGCCGATCAGCAAAGGGATCGTAAAACCTTCGCGTTCCATCTCTTTGGCAAAATGCACCATTTCATCAAGGGAAGGTGTAATCAGGCCACTTAAGCCAATAATATCTGCATTGATCTCTTTTGCTTTTTTGATGATCTCCTGTGCGGGTACCATCACACCCATATCAATGATCTCGAAGTTATTACAGGCTAAAACTACGCCCACAATATTTTTACCGATATCATGAACATCGCCTTTTACGGTAGCCATTAACACTCTTCCGGCAGATGAACTCTGGTCGCCATCAGGATTATCCAGTTTCTCCTGTTCAATAAAAGGAAGCAGGTAAGCCACAGCCTTTTTCATTACCCTTGCAGATTTTACGACCTGCGGAAGAAACATCTTTCCTGCACCAAACAGATCACCAACAATGTTCATTCCATCCATTAGTGGTCCTTCGATCACATGAATCGGCCTTGCGTACTGCTGCCTTGCTTCTTCAACATCAGCATCCAGGTATTCTATGATCCCTTTAACCAGGGAATGGGAGAGGCGGGATTCTACTGTAGCTTTTCTCCACTCTTCATCCTTAACCAGTTCTTTTCCCTTAGACTTCACCGTTTCCGCAAAATCTACCAGGCGTTCTGTAGCGTCATCCCTGCGGTTCAGCAATACATCTTCTACACGTTCCAGCAGGTCTGCAGGAATAGCTTCATAGACTTCGAGCATACCGGCATTCACGATACCCATATCCAGGCCAGCTTTAATCGCATGGTATAAAAAGGCAGAGTGCATGGCCTCACGGACCGTATTGTTTCCTCTAAAAGAAAAAGATATATTAGAAACACCGCCACTTACTTTAGCATAGGGCAGGTTTTCTTTAATCCACCTGGCCGAATTGATAAAATCAACTGCATAATTATTATGCTCCTCCAGTCCTGTAGCAACGGTTAATATATTAGGGTCAAAAATTATATCTTCTGCGGGAAAGCCTATTTCTGTTACCAGGATATCATAAGATCTTTTACAGATCTCCTTACGGCGCTCAAAACTATCAGCCTGTCCTTTCTCATCAAAAGCCATCACCACTACAGCGGCACCATAATTCATGATCTTACGGGCACTTTCACGGAATTTATCTTCTCCTTCTTTCAGGGAAATAGAGTTCACAATACCTTTACCCTGCAAACATTTTAGTCCGTTCTCAATTACACTCCATTTAGAAGAGTCTACCATGATCGGCAGTTTAGAGATATCTGGTTCTGAAGCGATCAGGTTTAAAAACTTGGTCATTGCAGCCTCAGAATCAAGCATCCCCTCATCCATATTCACGTCGATCACCTGCGCGCCGCCTTCTACCTGCTGTCTGGCAACAGTGAGTGCCGCTTCATAATCACCGCTTAAAATTAACTTGGAGAATTTTGGAGATCCGGTGATGTTGGTTCTTTCACCGATATTGACGAACATGGTTTCCGGGGTGATGGTAACGGGTTCTAATCCGCTTAACCTCATGTAACGTTCTAAAGCGGGTATTTTTCTTGGTCTGATGTTCTTAGCTTTAGCTGCAATAGCAGCGATATGCTCTGGCGTAGTGCCGCAACAACCACCTACAATATTCACAAATCCATGTTCAATAAAATCGCCCACAAAAGTGGCCGTTTCATTGGGCATCTCATCATAAGCACCAAATTCATTGGGCAGCCCTGCATTAGGATAGGCCGAAACAAAACATCCCGCTTTTGCCGAAAGTTCTTCAATATGGGGTCTCATATCCTGCGCACCCAAAGCACAGTTAAAACCTATGCTCAGTGGTTTCGCGTGAACAACAGAGTTTAAAAAAGCCTCTACAGTTTGGCCGGATAAAGTCCTGCCCGAGGCATCGGTAATGGTTCCTGAGATCATGATCTCAATCTTGCGGCCAATTACTTCTTCGTATTTTTTAATCGCAAAGATCGCTGCCTTAGCATTTAGCGTGTCAAAGATCGTTTCAATCAGTAACAGGTCAGAACCGCCATCAACCAATCCTCTTACCTGCTGATAATAAGCGTCAACCAGTTCATCAAAAGTTAAAGCCCTGTAACCAGGGTCATTCACATCAGGTGAAATGGACAATGTTCTATTGGTGGGCCCTACGGCACCAGCCACAAAACATTTGCGCTCAGGATGGGCAGCCATGAATTCTGCTACCGCTTCTTTGGCAATCTTTGCGCCTTCAAAACTCATCTCATAATCCAGCTCTTCCATCTTGTAATCTGCAAGGGAGATCCGCTGCGTGCTAAAAGTGTTGGTTTCAATGATATCAGTTCCTGCTTTGAGGTATTCTGTATGGATGGCCTTGATAATATCCGGGCGTGTGATATTTAGCAGGTCATTATTACCTTTAACATCACATGGGTGATCTTTAAAACGCTCACCCCTGAAGTCTTCCTCAGTGAGTACATAGCGCTGGATCATGGTACCCATAGCACCATCAATAATTAATATTTTCTTTTCTAACTCTTCTCTAATGCTCATTATCTGGGTTAATGCATCGCCATTTGTCCGGTTTTAATTTATGAAGATCATAACTTAATACGGAAAATTTAATAAACAGGCTTAATCAGAATTCCGGTACCGGATCGAATTAACTTATCTTTCAAGAACAGCCTAAAGTTGTTCGAGTAGAATGTAGCACCTTGTAAGCACAGGTTGCTAAGACATCGTTGGGTCTAATCCCTCCGTCTTTCTTTATAAGCTGGTGCAAAAATGCAATAAAGAAAAATCAATTCCAAGAAATGTGATCCTAAACACAATAAAATTGCAAAGGCCATGCAAAAATGCATGGCCTTCGGTATTATATTCTGAATAAGTGGATTCCTTATTTTCTTCCTCCAAATATCCTTAGCAGGAATAAGAAGATATTAATGAAGTCAAGATATAGAGATAAAGCACCCATGATTGCCAATTTTTTGGTGTCATCAGTAGCAATAGTATCTCCGTTTGCTTCAATACCAGCTCCTATACGTTTCAATTTTTGTACATCATATGCTGTTAATGCAGTAAAGATGGCTACACCGAAAAAGCTCATGATATAATCTAAGCCAGAACTGTGTAAAAACATGTTCACGACCATTGCAATTACTAATCCTACTACACCTACCATTAAGATCGGTCCGAATTTACTGAGGTCCGTATCTGTAGTATAACCCAGAATAGCCATTAAGCCAAATATCCCTGCTGCTGCAGCAAAACATCCTACTACAGAACCCGAAGCATAAATCAGTAAAATAAAGCTTAAACTGATACCTGTTAACAGGGAATACAAGATAAATGTGCCTAAAAGTGCACCATAAGAAAGTTTACTTAAACCTGCGCTCATTAGTAATACCAACCCTACAGGAGCAAACATCGCTACATATCCTAAAATAGATAAACCATGCGTCTCAGGGTTAATTAAATAACTCAGCATTTGTGGAGTATTCGCCATATAAACTGCAGCAGCGGTAGATATACCCAGTGCTACGAACATCCATAAGAACACGCTTGCAAAGAATTTCTTTGCAACAGTACCTGATTGCTTCTCTACAAAAACTGATTTTTCTGACCAGTTATAATTATTGTTGTCCATTTTCTTTTTGAAATTTTATATAAATATACGAATGTTATGCATCATGCAAAATTTATGCCCCTAGTCTTTTTGTCAGAATTCCTTCCACTTTATTAAAGAATTGAAGGGGTTTTAGTGTTCTCCATGCCAAATCGTCCAGCTCTCCGCCAAAATTGATGTAGTAATCGATGTTGCTGCTCCTGAACTCCTCAATAACATGCGGCGTAAAATTAATACCTGTAATCCAGCCATCTTCTACATCCTGAAACCATTCTTCATAATAGCTGTCTTCCGAAGAATGAAAGTTCAGGACATTCTCACCGATCAGGATAAATTTATTAATGCCCTCATCGATCATCAGTTCAAGGATCTCCCTTTTCAGCAGCATAATGTCATTGTTAATGGCATCATTCCATTCGCCTATAAACTCAATGATGGCATAATTGAACTCATAATCTACGTACAGCACTTTAATATAAAGTGTACTTGACCCAAAATCGTCCCATTGCGGATGGATCAGGAAATTGTACAGCTGTTTATCAAAATAGAATTCTGAGTATTCAGTGTTAAAAAATGGTGACTTTGGGTCTTCGGCAGCGATGTAATCATCGCGCCATCGATAATAAGGTTCTATTTCGTGCATGATAATTCTTATTTTTTATAAGCTTCAACTGCTTTTCTAACACTCCCGTAGCGGATCAGCAGCTCTTCAGCTTCTTTGTATTCAATGTTTAATTCATTCATCACCATTTGCGTTCCCCGGTCTACGAGTTTGTGATTGGTTAACTGCATATCTACCATTTTATTGCCTTTAACGCGACCTAGTCTGATCATTACCGCAGTGCTGAGCATATTTAATACTAACTTCTGTGCAGTGCCTGATTTCATTCGGGTAGATCCGGTTAAGAACTCAGGGCCTACTACCACCTCTACCGGGAAGTCACTTGCCGCAACAATTGGTCCTCCCTGGTTGCAAATGATGCATCCAGTCAGAATACCATTTTCTCTGGCCTTTGTTAATCCCCCAACCACATAAGGTGTAGTCCCTGAAGCGGCAATACCAATCAGGCTGTCTTTGGAGTTAATGTTAAACACTTCCAGATCCAGCCATGCCTGTGTTTCATTGTCTTCCGCATTTTCAACAGCTCTTCTAATGGCTGTATCTCCGCCAGCAATGATTCCTACTACTTCATCAAAGGGTACACCAAAAGTTGGCGGGCATTCTGAGGCATCTACAACGCCCAGTCTGCCGCTTGTTCCGGCACCAATATAAAATAGTCTTCCGCCATTTTTCATTCTTGCAGCAACAGCCTCCACCAATTTTTCAATCTGGGGAATAGATTTTTCTACCGCCAGAGGAACAGTTTTATCTTCATTATTTATGCCTTTAAGAATGTCGAATGCTGACATTTGATCAATGTCATTGTAATTCGATTCCTGCTCGGTTATACGTATCATAGTTAAATCCCGTTTAATTTATAATTGATGGTTCATCAATTCCTTTTTGGTCTGAATTATTTATAAAGAACGCAATTTGTAACAAAATATGAAACATTTATAAATCTGAATCACTTAAATACTTAATTGACAGCGTAATTTTATAGCTTTGTGCAACAGCTCATCCATGAAACCAACTACCCGTAAAAACCTGCTTATTGCACTTGCTTATTCCGTTACCTTAATTGGAGGGATGTTCTTGGGATACAGGTTTTTAAAGGATCAGGGCTTTACTTTCCAGCGGAATTTACAGTTTGCTGATAATAGCTCAGAAAAGGTAGATGAGATCATTAATCTGATCAATAGAAATTATGTGGATGAAATTGATGCTGATACGTTAAGTCACCTTCAAATAGACAGCTTATTACACCGGCTTGATCCCCATAGTGCTTATCTTCCTCCTGTAAAGGCCAGTCAGCAATCTGAAATGCTGGACGGAAACTTTGATGGTATAGGTATAGATTATTATATCCATAAGGATACCCTGCTGATTACCAATGTATTTAAGGATGGTCCGGCTGCTATGGCAGGAATAAAACTTGGAGATAAGATTCTTAAAATAGATACTGCCTATGTGAGCGGAAAACACCTGCCCAGAAATCAGATGGTGGGTAAGATTAAAGGGAAAAAAGGTACTTCAGTGCAATTATTGATCCTGCATCCCGGTTCTAACCACCCAGTTTCTCTGTCAGTAAAACGCGACCGCGTAAATGTAAGCAGTATAGACGCTGCTTATATGTTGAGCACAGATGCCGGATATATCCGTATCAGCGAGTTCGGTGCAAATACCGACAATGATTTTGTAGAATCTGTAAAAATGCTCAAAGCAGCAGGCATGAAAAAGCTGATCCTTGATCTAAGGGATAATGGGGGCGGGTACCTGACTGCCGCTACAGGACTAGCCAATCAGATCCTTCCGGAAAATAAGCTGATCGTTTATACAGAAGGTAAACATGAGCCCCGAACAGACTATATTGCTACCGGGGGCGGAGAATTTGAAGATGGAAAATTAGTTGTGCTGATCAATGAGAACTCTGCTTCTGCAAGTGAGATACTGGCAGGGGCTGTTCAGGATCTGGATAGGGGGATTATTATTGGCCGCCGCTCTTTTGGCAAGGGCTTAGTACAGGAGCAGTTCCCATTTGGTGATGGCTCGGCGCTAAACTTAACGATAGCAAGATACTATACGCCTTTAGGCCGCAGTATTCAGAAATCCTATAAAAGAGGTTATACAGCCTATCAAAATGAAATAGAACAGCGTTTTAATGATGGAGAACTGACAGCCGACCCAATTGCTGCAAAGGACAGCGTAAATAAAAATGAGGCTTTTGTAACCAGTGCAGGAAAAAAAGTTTTTGCCGGTGGCGGAATTCAGCCGGATATTTATGTTAAAATGGATACAATAGGGGTGAACAAATTTTATTCTACGCTGGTAGAGAAAAAAGTGCTGTTTGATTTTGTGCTGGATGTGCTGGCTAACAGATATACCGGAACATATGTGGAACAAAACCTGGCCACCTTTAACATTAGTGATACTGATTATAAAGATTTTATCAGGTATATACAGGCTAAGAATATTGTGATCGATAACAAGCAGCTTGTTGCTTCAAAACAGGTGGTCTATAATGACCTTAAGGCACTGCTTTGCAAATACTATATGGGGGATGCCGGTTACTATAAGGCCATGAACCTAAATGATAATATGATTAAGCAGGCCATTACCAGCCTGCAATAATCATATGGTATTATATCTTATTTCTGTCTAAAGTAGATCTGAATGGGTACACCATTAAAATCAAAGTTTTCGCGTAATTTGTTTTCTATGAAACGTTTATACGGTTCTTTAATATATTGAGGCAGGTTACAGAAGAAAGCAAACATCGGTGAGGTCGCGTTGATCTGCGTTACGTATTTCACTTTAATATATTTTCCTTTTAGTGCCGGCGGCGGATAGTTCTCAATAATTGGCAGCATTACGTCATTCAGTTTTGAAGTAGGAACTTTCTTACCTCTGTTTTTGAATACTTCCAGTGCTGTTTCTATGGCTTTAAAAATACGCTGTTTGTTGATCACTGAGGTAAACACGATGGGCACATCAGTAAAAGGTTGTAGTTTAGTGCGGATCTGATCTTCGAAAGCTTTCATGGTTTTATGGTCTTTTTCTACCAAATCCCATTTGTTCACCAATATCACAATACCTTTTTTGTTTTTCTCTGCAAGGTGGAAAATGTTCACGTCCTGCGATTCTAAACCGTCTACAGCATCTATCATCAGAATCACTACATCAGCCTCTTCCAGCGCCTTAATGGTACGCATAACAGAGTAAAACTCGATGTTCTCTTTTACTTTAGTCTTTTTACGAAGACCAGCAGTATCGATGAACATGAATTCATGTCCAAATTGGTTATAGTGAATGTGGATAGAATCACGGGTAGTACCAGCGATAGGGGTAACGATATTTCTTTCCTTTCCCATCAGGGCATTGATCAGGGAAGATTTACCTACGTTAGGGCGGCCTACGATAGTGAGTTTAGGTAATCCGTTCTCTTCGATCACGTCATCCTCAAAGTGAGTGATCACTTCATCCAATAGATCTCCTGTACCAGAACCTGTCATCGAAGAGATCGTATAGATTTCTCCAAGGCCGAAACCATAAAATACAGCGGCATCATTTTCTAACTGGGTATTGTCTACCTTGTTTACCACGATGAAAACTGGTTTTTTGCTTCTGCGCAATAACTGTGCGATTTCATCGTCAAGATCTGTGATTCCTGTGATCACGTCTACCATAAACAGGATTACAGAAGCTTCTTCGATCGCAATAACTACCTGTTCGCGGATGGCTGCTTCAAAAACATCTTCTGAATTTGCTACGTAACCACCAGTATCGATAACGGTAAATTGCTTGTGCGTCCACTCTGCAACGCCATAGTGACGATCGCGTGTTACACCGCTGAAATCATCAACAATAGCTTTACGACTTTCAGTTAAGCGGTTAAAAAGGGTAGATTTGCCTACATTTGGTCTTCCGACGATTGCAATAATATTAGCCATGTGTTGTAATTGTATTAATTCTTAAGGGGTTGCAAAGGTAGGTTTAATTTTCGTACCCGAAACTTTTTAAATAGTTCTTTTTACTGCGCCAATCCGGAAGCACTTTTACGAAGGTTTCCAGGAACACTTTCTGGTCAAGGAACTTCTCTATATCCTTACGTGCTTCAGTACCTACCTTTTTAAGCATAGAGCCTCCTTTACCAATCAGGATGTTTTTCTGTGAGTCGCGTTCTACAATGATTTCTGCACTGATCCTGGTGATCTTTTCTTCTTCTTTAAAAGCAGTAATCACCACTTCTGTACTGTAAGGGATTTCTTTCTGATAATTGTTAAAGATCTTCTCCCTGATAATTTCTGAAACGAAGAAACGCTGGCTCTTATCCGTGATCTCTCCTTTATCATAATAAGCAGGGTGTTCAGGCAGCTCATCCAAAATTCTTTCCATGATGCCTTCCAGGTTATATCTGTGAAGCGCAGAGATGGCGTAAATGTATTTAGGCTTTAACAGGTCCTGCCAGTAAGCTTGTTTCTCATCTACTTCTTCCTGTGTGGCACCATCAATCTTATTGATCAATACGATCATAGGGATAGTAGAGTTGATGATCTTTTCTAACACATCATTTTCATCATGTGTTTCATTCACGTCCGTTACAAATAAAATTAAGTCGGCATCGCTCAATGCTCCTTTCACAAAATTCATCATAGAATCCTGTAGTCCGTAGCGCGGTTTTATGATGCCCGGAGTGTCGGAAAAAACGATCTGATAATTTTCTTCATTCACAATTCCCAAAATACGGTGACGTGTAGTTTGAGCCTTCGGTGTGATGATCGATAGCTTTTCCCCTACCAGGGCATTCATTAACGTGGATTTACCCACATTTGGTTTACCAATTATGCTTACGAAACCTGCTTTATGCGACATTGAATATATTTTAAAATAAATTTGCATTGCAAAGAAACGAAATATATCTTTGCAGACCAATTTAAAACAAAGGAACATTCATTCTTTCCCTGTTTTAAACTGATATAAAGTGCGGGGTGGAGCAGTTGGTAGCTCGTCGGGCTCATAACCCGAAGGTCATCAGTTCGAGTCTGGTCCCCGCTACCTGGAGAAGCATAACCTGCAAAGGTGAGTCGCTTTGAAAAGGCCCGTTCGTCTACCGGTTAGGACGCCAGATTTTCATTCTGGAAATAGGGGTTCGATTCCCCTACGGGCTACAAAGAAAAACGCTTTTGCACAAAGCGTTTTCTTTTTAAACATAGTGCGGGATGGAGCAGTTGGTAGCTCGTCGGGCTCATAACCCGAAGGTCATCAGTTCGAGTCTGGTTCCCGCTACCTGGAAGGCTTTTAACAGGATTGTTAATCGCTAAGTAAAAATAATAAAATGGCCCGTTCGTCTAGGGGTGAGGACGCCAGATTTTCTGTCTGGTAACAGGGGTTCGATTCCCTTACGGGCTACTGTAAGACCAATAAGGTATCGGTAGCTTGAAATAAAATATAGTGCGGGGTGGAGCAGTTGGTAGCTCGTCGGGCTCATAACCCGAAGGTCATCAGTTCGAGTCTGGTCCCCGCTACCTGGAGAAGTAAGCCTGTAAAGGTTGTCACTTCAAATGGCCCGTTCGTCTACCGGTTAGGACGCCAGATTTTCATTCTGGAAATAGGGGTTCGATTCCCCTACGGGCTACAAAAATGGTGTTATGTACATTGGAACCCTGCAAATGTTAATTTGCAGGGTTTTTTATTTGGTATCAAATATTATATTATGCACTCAAAACGCACAGAGCCGGGATTTTTTGGGATCAAGCGGAATTCTTGGGGGGAGATAAATTTTAAGCATAAATTTTAGATAATCTGAATAGGAAGAACTTGATGTCCCGCACACCTCTGGATGTTGCCCTGAAAGCCTTGACTTTTGCATTAAAAGATTCAGCAGATGCATTTGTACTTCTGTTGATAAAGAAGTTTAGGATGGATAGGTAATGTGTTCTAATGGATCTGGAAACAGTCTTAAAAGCCTCGATTCCAGACCTTTCGACATCGATATCCCATAATGCCAAACGTTTATAAGCTTGCTCCCTACTTTTACAGAGCTTAAAAATATCTCCAAGCCTGATCGATAAATCATAAGCATGTTTGAGCTCCGGATATCTTTCAAATAACAATGCAGCCCTTTTCTTTTGTATTTTAGTCCACTTAATGTGGTGCTTGAATAACAGATACCTACTTCTGGCGAGCAATTGTTTTAAGGTATCACCATTCTCCAGTATCTCCGGCTGATAACTGACATTGTTTTTCTTTGCAGCAATAAAGGACTCATTTTCCTGATCCAGAGCCTGCCAGCGGTATTTGATTCTGGCTTCCTGTACTGCATCATAGGCTAATTTCTGCACATGGAAACGATCAATTACCCGATGGGCATTCACAAAGCATCGTTTAATGGCTAACTGCATATTTGCAGCCATATCCATGGTCACCTCCTGTACCCTTTTTCTGGAACGTTCCGGAATCCTTTTCAATACCGTAATAATATCTTCAGCCACAGTCCCCTTAATCATCGCTACGATAGCTCCTTTTCGCCCTTTAGCCTCTTTACTGGTGACAATGGTATAAAGTTCACCATTCGACAAGGCAGTTTCATCTATACTGAGCCTGGTACTTACATTCTTTGAAAAAAGCATCCAGTCATTGGCATGAGCCTGCTGATCCCAACTACTATATTCACTCAGATGTTCTTTATACTGTTCCTGAAGGAGTTTGCCATCAACCTGAAAATATTGGGCCAAATGATAACAGCTAATCGGATGATTATCCAAATATACCTTTTAAAAAAAGACCGAATTCCGTTGTCATTCGCGTTCCTTGTATTACTAAATCCCAATCTCTGCTGATAATTGTACCATTGGCAAGTACCGTCCATCTGCGTCGTTTTACGCATAAGGCGACTTTCTGGCCCCGAATGGGGAAATCCTGTATCCCTACTTCCGGATAAAAGCCCTTGGACTCCAGTTCATGTTTTTGATAGCCATGGGGTGATATATTCTTTTCTTCCAGATAGATATTCAGCCCGTGGGCATCTTTATCAACTTTCGTTAATTCGAAATAATCCAGAATGCCTTCTGGTAATAATAAACTGATCAGGGTATCGGAAACTTGACTCAAAACTTAAAATGGGGGATAAATGAAGATACAAAAGAAAGAAATTATTTTCTTCCCCCCAAGAATTCCGCTTGATCC
>Ga0233344_1000182_pt1 | contig 11638 bp, 8 predicted proteins | sample GEONDECOMP281_FD_180697 | JGI IMG/M metagenome (GOLD analysis project Ga0233344, IMG submission 180697) | Leaf litter microbial communities from Shasta-Trinity National Forest, California, United States - GEON-DECOMP-281 | ecosystem: Environmental > Terrestrial > Plant litter > Unclassified...
ATAAAAAACAGGTTAAATGGAAAGAGCCCGGTGGAATACCGAGCTCTCGTACAAAAAACTTAATTTTGAATCTGTCCAACTTTTTGGGGTCACACCATTCATTGCCGCTTTCTTTTTATAATCGCTTTCCCATCATCATACTGCAACTGTGGCTGATTATTATTTTACAGGCAGCAACAGTAGAAAACGACGTAAAATTCAGTCCAGTAAAAAATTCATTTTTATACGACAATTGCAACGGAATGCTTCTTCAACTATTTTTTATTAGCAATCAACTACAATTATTGCCTCTTCAACGAATAATGAGTACTTGTGTTGCCGGCCTGCCTTAAATTTATAATCAATCAGCGTATACATTATGAAAGGCATACCAATCAGCTACCGTTATCAGTTAGAAAAAAAAACACCCCGCACGGGTGCAGGTGGAATTACAAGAGGTGCTTCTGTGAGCGATTTTCCGGCTTCCATCGGCATTGCGGGGGTTTCCATGCGTTTGCAGCCTGGCAGTATGCGGGAGCTGCATTGGCACGCTAATGCAGCAGAGTGGGCCTATGTAATTAGCGGTCGCTGCCGTACAACCATTATTCATCCGGATGGAACTACTTACATTGATAATTTTAACCCTGGAGATGTATGGTATTTCCCCAAAGGCTATGGTCATTCTATACAGGGAATTGGAAGTGAAGAATGTCATTTTATCCTGATTTTTGACAATGGAAACTTTTCTGAAGACCATACTTTTAGTATAACTGATTTTATTGCCAGTATGCCCAAAGAAATAGTGGCTCAAAACCTTTGTTTAACACCTGAAGAAATTGATCAGCTTCCTAAAAAAGAAGCCTATTTCGCACATGGAATGATACCTGATGAACGATCAACGATATCAATAGCGAGGCCAAATCCCGAATTGGTTTCCATGCACCGTTATCCTTTGCATGCCCAGCAACCCAGGATTGTTCCTGGCGGAGGTTTGCAGCGTATCGTAAGTGTTAATGAATTTCCTGTTAGCACTACAATGGCAGGCTCTTTACTGGAGTTACAGCCCGGTGCACTTCGGGAAATGCACTGGCATCCTCATGCAGATGAATGGCAATACTACCTTTCAGGAACTGCTGAGATGAGCGTATTCCTGGCAGAAGGCAATTACGTAACGGAAAATTTCGAAGCTGGAGATGTGGGTTATGTACCTATGGGGGCAGGACATTATATAAAAAACACCGGAACAGAAATTTGTAAAGTATTGATAGGCTTTAATAGCGGGCTTTATGAAACCATAGATTTAAGTGAATGGCTGGCAGGAAATCCTGCTGATGTGCTGGCTACAAATTTCAGCACCAAAGATGCCACTGAAAAATTCCCAAAACAAAAGCTCTTCATTATACCCGGAAACAAGGGGAAACTTAAACTATAATCAGCATAGATAAAAACCTGATTTTTAAGCCTTAAACACTTATTCCCTGGTATTAATCGATTCCAGTGACTTACCGGTATAATTCACGATCATGGAAATGGTGCTATCCAATTTATTAACGGCCTGCAGCATTTGCTTTAATTCTGGAATGGCGTCATCATATCCTTCCATTTCTAAAAGAAGAATTAGTCCTTTAATATTAGCAACAGGTCTCCTTAACTCATGCGATTGTATATAAGCAATATGGTCTAACAAAGACTGCCGGTTCACCACACCTTCCTGGTTTCTTATTCTTTGTGTAATATCAATAGAATTATAGAACACCCCAGTTATTTCCCCTTCAGCATTACGGGCCGTGCTATAGGTAATATCACAAAAAATACCCCCGTCTTTAAATTTCAAAAAACGCTCTTGGCGAACGATTTCACCACACAATGCCTTACTGCAATTACAGATAAATTCTTCCATATATTCTTCCTGGACAAATTGCGTGATCTTCATACGCGTAGTGATCGTTATACCATAAGCAAGCTGAATAAAATCTTTAACCGCTTTATTAAACGCTACGATACAGTATTCTTTATCCAGCAAGAGGTAACTATTTGCGGAGCTGTTAAAAAAAGAGCGTAATTTAATTTCTGTATTCTTTGCCAGTAAAAATTGCCCTCTCAATATGTCCCAGCTTAAATCAAATTCAAGCAATTGAATAACTTGCTTTGATAAGATGTGAAGCATTTTTTGCTGGGTAACCGATAACGTATGCGGTATCGAATCCAGCACACATAAACTACCAAGATTATGACCGTCACTGGTGGTAAGTGGCACACCTGCATAAAATCGTATATCATGATTACCTTTTAATACAGGATCATTCATAAACCTGTTGTCAGATGACAGATCTGGAATAATTAATAACTTAAAATCATCAATTACCAGATTGCATATGGCATCCCGTCTTGCAGTGGTATCAGCATCAAAACCCCTTTTAAATTTTATAAACTGGGTGTCATTATCAATCATTGAAATTAGAGCGGTAGGTGTACCGCATAACTCAGCAGCCAGCTCTACTATATCCTGTAATTCCTGCTTTTTGCTCAATTCAAGATTTAAGAATCGATCTACAGCTTTCAATCGTTCTAATTCGCTTTTCGCCATCGAGTTACTATCTTATTTTTAGCATTTAGTTCGTTAATTGAATCTTTCAACAATTGGATTTCCTGTATATCCTCTGCAATATTTTTCATCACAATGGTGTCGCTTAATAAATTAATGATATCTATAGATTCCGAGAGATCATTAGCCTGGATATGAGCAATTCTCTGAAGCGATTCGTCTTGTTGCCTTAACTGTTCTTCATGTTCTATTTTTTTAGTGATATCAGTTGCATGATAGGATACACCAATAATTTCACCACGCGAATTGTATGCAGGATCAAAAGTTGTGAACCACCAATACCTGCCAGTTATATATTCCAGATAAATTTCTTTTATTGATGATGCTCCCTCAAGAGCAGCGTAACAATTTTTTTTAAAAACAGATAAAAAGTCCTGATGTACATAATCTGTAATTTCCATTTCTTCTGTAAAGTTTATCCCGGAAGTAGTAAAAATAAAATTCGACAAAGCCTTATTGAATGAAACCACTTGTAATTGGTCATCAAGCAGCAGATGGCAAGAGCTGGAACTTTCAAAAAAAGCTTGTAGGGTGGACTCAGAATTCTTTAGATCTAAAAACTGATCTTTCAACAAAGATAGATTCTCGTCAAACTCCATTACATGTATAATCTGTTTCGACAAACTCTTCAGCATCAGTAGCTGCAGACGATCTAATATTCTTAGTTCAGAATGAAAAACACATAATACACCAATATCTACTCCATCATTGGTAATTAAAGATTCCGTATTTTCGAAGCCTCCGCCCGGAACTGGTATGCCTGCACTAAAATTTAGATATTGGCGCTGATGACTCAGCATATTAATTTCGGCATAAGGGGCATTACAAATATCAGCAGCCATTTCCACAATTTCAAGCAGCTCTTTTTCTTTGCTATTCTGAAGCTTTAAAAACCTATCTCGAGCTTTTAAATTATCTTGTTTATTCTGAGGCATATAGGATAGCTAGGTAAAACCTACGATTTTTATAGCTAAATGGTTTTTTTTTGATGAAAAAAAAACCCACAATCATAAAGATCATGGGTTAAAAACTTCACCATTAAAAGGCTCTCGCTTCCTTTTAACAGAAAATTGATAATTAAACCGCTCATAGAACATGGTAAGAATATGTTTGTTTTATGACAAACACTTAATTAACACAACCCATAGTTGTTAATAAAATTTTTGAAAGACAGGCATACCCAATGGGAAATTTCCCAAAGGTTGCAATATTACCTCCTGAGTCAACAGCACATTTAAACAATCAGCAGTCTGTTTATCAGCTATTTATTAAAAAAAAAGGAAATAAGAATTGCGAGATAAGCTCATTTCTCATGATACTTCTGTCTAAAGCGCTTTTAGTATTTGACCTATACGATCATAGCCTGTAAAAGCCCTCATCAAAAGAAATAAAATTAATCATTAAAATGATTGTTATGCCTAAAGAAAGACACTAAAAATGCTTTAAATAAGCAAGTGAAAACATTTTAGCAAAGCTATATTGCTCATTAAACGCACTCTAAATAGCTATGAACTAATAGTTTAATAAAATTTAAGAAATAATTATTTAGATTAATTATGCTTTCATCACAAAAAAAACTGTATACCTTTTCCGCACCAAACCACTTAAATACATTATTAAGATGTTAATTTATAAACACCTTGAAGATGCAGAATTACTCGACTTATTAAGGTCCAGCGATGATGCAGCGTTTACAGCTATTTATGAGCGCTACGCCCTAAAACTAATTAATCACGTTAGTAAAAAATTCGGAAATCTCCATGAAGCAGAAGATATTCTGCATGACGTATTTAATACGCTCTGGGTTAAAAGAGATATATTAAAGATCACAAATTTACCTGGATTTTTATATACCTCTGCAAAAAACAAAGTTCAAAACAGGTTGCTAAAAGATAAGTGCCAGGATCAGTATACTTTCTTTTTAGAGCATTATTCAATAAAGACATCAAATGATACTGATCACAGAATTCGTATGCTGCAGCTAATGGAACGGATTGACAAAGAAATTTTTGTCTTACCGCCAAAAATGAGGCAGATATTTGAAATGAGCCGAAAACTGCACCTCACCCATAAAGAAATTGCAGAAGAACTGGGAATATCTGAACAAACGGTAGCCAGACAAATCTCCAATGCGATCATCAGAATTAAGTTTAAACTTGGTATTTATGCAATGCTACTATGGCTTATAAAACTGAAATAAATATTTTTTCAGTTTTATCTGCATGCTAAGGCCCCGCTTCTTGTCTTGTATATATATGGGATAAAATTCCTTTCTATATCATGGAAAAAGAAGAACTAAAAGCGCTAATTAAAAGATACCTGACTGATCAGGCCACAGAAGAGGATATGGCTTTCCTGGATAGTGCCTATCTGGATTATTATAATAATCAGGTCATAGAGGTGAGTCCTGCAGATTACCTGTCTGCTGCCATTAGAGTGAAGAAAAATTTGGACAGGGAGCATAAAAGATCAAAGCAAAAAGTATTGTGGCCCAGAACTGCTGCTGTAGCAGCTACCGCATTATGTGTAATTAGCTTTGGCTTGTACTGCTACAATAAACTAACTAAGCAGGAAAAAATTGTTCAGCCTGTATATGTTAATATTATTCAGCCGGGTTCCAATAAGGCTGTTTTAGTATTATCCAATGGCAAAAGGATCAGTTTATCCGATGCTAAAAATGGTATGCTGGCCAGCCAAAGTGGAATAGAGATCAGTAAAGTAGCGGCTGGCAAGCTGGTTTATACGGCTACAGGTGCTTCATCTTCTACCGGAGAATACAATACTATAGAAATTCCTAAAGGCGGAAATTACCAGATTTATTTACCCGACGGAACCAAAGTATGGCTCAACGCCGCTTCAACCCTGAAGTATCCTATAGCTTTTACATCTCTCAAAGAGCGGAAGGTACAACTATTGGGCGGCGAAGCCTACTTTGAAGTAGCACATGAGGCTATTCCTTTTAGAGTAGGAATAGCGAATCATGAAGTGGAAGTTTTAGGCACACATTTTAATATCAATGCTTACCCTGAAGAGACCATAATTAAAACCACTCTCTTAGCGGGCAGCGTTAGAGTAGATCACAAAACGATACTTAAACCCGGCGAGCAGGCAATCAATTCCCATTCCGGAATAACCGTAAAGAAGGTAGATGTAGATACTGTAGTGGACTGGAAAGAAGGTGGATTCAGCTTTAACAAGGGAGATGATTTTAAAACAGATATGCGCAAAATCGAAAGGTGGTACGATGTAGAATTCGTTTATCATTCTACAGTATTACCAAAAATGGACCTTGGAGGATGGGTACCACGTGATAAAAATATCACGACTATTTTAAACCAGATAGAAGCAACAGGAAAAGTTCATTTTAAAATTGAAGGAAGGAGGATAATAGTTACCAATTAAAAGATCAAAATGCCAAACGCCAGGTTGTGACTAGCAATCCTGGCGATCTTTTGGCCTCAGTTATGAAATATTTTCATTAACCAAACCCGCAGATGCCTCCTTATTTGAAATCTAAAGGCACCGTGCTAAACCAAATATAAACAAATGAATGATAATAAAAGATGCATTGTGAGCTTAAACACTACGATACTTCTCTTAGCTCTGCTATTTTTCGGCACAGCATCCTTTGCACAGCAGATCACCATAAACGAACATAATATCTCCTTAGAAAAAGCACTTAAAAGAGTACGCTCTCAAAGTGGATATGGATTTGTATTTGATCGAAACGATTTTAAGGGAACACATATGATCGATATAGACCTTAAAAATGTTTCTGTAGAAGAAGCTATAAGGAGTGTTTTAATTGAGCAGCCGCTAACTTATAGTATTAAAAATAAGGTAGTCATTGTTAAGTCAAAATCCAGGAACACACCTCTTAGAACAGTAATGGTGAAACCGGTTACCGTAAATGTGGTTGGACTGATCACCGATGAAAGTGGTAAAGGATTAAGTGGGGTTACGATCACTGTTAAAAACACTCTCGAATCTACAGAAACCTCTGAAACAGGGATTTTCGCAATTAAAAATGTAGAAGATAAAGCAACCTTAGTGGTCACCTGCCTGGGTTACGAACCGAAAAAAGTGATCGCTACAAAAAAGCCGGTCAACCTAAAAATGGTCTCAGCTATAAAAACCCTGAGTGAGGTCCATATCATATCAACAGGTTATCAATTCATACCTAAAGAAAGAGCGACAGGAAGTTTTGTTTTGATAGATAGCGCATTGCTAAACCGTAAGGTAAGTACCAATATCCTGGAAAGGCTGGATGGAGTAACCCCTGGTTTACTATTCAATAAAAATGCAATGGGTAATACCCCGGAGATCAGCATTAGGGATAGAAGTACAATTTCTGCCAATGCAAACCCGCTGATCGTATTGGATAACTTCCCCTATGACGGGGACATTTCCAATATAAACCCACAGGACGTAAAATCAATTACTATTTTAAAAGATGCCGCCGCTGCTTCCATTTGGGGAGCCCGTGCCGGTAACGGAGTCATCGTAATCACCACCAAAACCGGATCATATAATCAAAAGCCTCTGATTAACTTCAACTCCAATGTTACTTTCGGCAGTAAGCCCAACCAATATTACCTGCCTCAATTAACTAATCGGGAGTATATTGACATAGAACAGTTTCTATTTAATAAAGGTAGATATAACTCGAAAATCAGTTCGGGTTATATGTTTCTCTCTCCCGCTGTAGAAACAATGCTGCAAAGAAGGAATAATGTGATCACAGATGCGAGGGAGGCAGCAATGCTTGATTCTATAGCCGGGCATGACAACAGGGCCGACCTTAATACATATTTTTACAGGGAAAGCCTTAACCAGCAATACCAATTGAATGCAAATGGAGGTGGACGCTATAATAAGTATTATATCTCATTAGGTTATGATAATGATCTGGCCAGCAATGTAACAAACAGCTCCAGCCGGTTTACGGTAAATGCTAATAATACGCTATCACTCCTTAAAGATAAGGTTCAGTTTCTTACAGGAATTATGTTTACTTCGAGTAACAATAATGTAAAAGGGTCTGGCTACCAGCCATTATATCCCTATGAAAATGTTGCTGGCGCAAATGGACAGGCACTAGCTGTTACTGATGGAACGCTCAGGCTCATCTATGCTGATACAGCTGGAGCAGGGAAACTGCTCGATTGGCATAAACGACCTTTAGATGAATTGAATGAATCGTATTATCATTCAATTTCAAGACTAACGGATTATAAGCTTAACCTCGGAGTAAATTATAAGGTAATTCCAAATCTTACCTTATCCTTAAACTATACCTATGATAAAGGCTTCAATGAAACTAGTGAAGATAATAGCCAGGAATCGTATTACACCAGGAATATGATCAATTCTCTCAGCCAGATAGATCCGGTTTCGGGTGCAGTTAAACGACCTCTGCCGCTGGGTGATATTATTAGCAACAATAACAACTCTTTTTATTCCCATTATGTAAGGGCACAAACAAATTACGAAAACCGTATTTCCAATAAACATGCTATTAATGTGATTGCCGGTTATGAAATAAAAGCTTACCAAAGTTCGCAAAACTATGCAACACTATATGGATATAATCCGGCTACTGCGATGAACCTTAATTCCACTATCAATCCCTTACAGGATTACACTTACTATTATAATTCAGGCACCACCCGGATACCGGTTTCTATGGGTAATGCCGGAACCATTGACAGATACATATCTTATTATACAAATGGTTCATATACTTACGATCAAAAGTATATCATCACAGCAAGTGCCCGTAAAGATGAGTCCAATATTTTTGGTGTTAAATCAAATCAAAAGGGAGTTCCACTCTGGTCAACTGGCTTTTCATGGAATATAGATAAAGAAGATTTTTATAATTTTAGTCCTCTGCCCTACTTAAAATTACGTGCTACTTTTGGCTACAATGGTAATGTAGATAAGACCACCGCTGCTTATCTAACCACCCAAATCTACAATGGAGGGAATATTTGGGGCCAGCCCGTTCTTCTCATAAGCAATCCTCCAAATCCTTCTTTGCGATGGGAAAAAGTAAGAAATACAAATTTTGCTATAGATTTCGGAACAAAAAATAACAGGTTAACGGGAAGCTTAGAATATTGGACAAAAAGTGGAATTGATTTAATCGGACTTTCACCAATTGCCCCGCAGACGGGCATCTCTATTTTTAAGGGGAACTCTGCCAATACACTGTCTAAGGGCATTGATTTTACCCTAACTTCAGTAAATATCATCTTGCCTCAATTCAGATGGATGAGCACATTCCTGTTCAACTATAACACAGATAAAATCACGAGGTATAAAGTTAAACAAGGTAGTAATGGAGATATAGTACATGCAAACTATGTTAGTCCTCTGGAAGGCTACTCCTATTATTCGATATTTAGTTATAAGTATTTGGGTCTTGATCACAATGGAAATCCTCAGGGTTTACTGAACGGACAAGTAAGTGAAGATTATTCTGGAATCAGCAATTCCACCAATGCTTCAGAATTGGCCTATAGTGGAACTTCTACGCCAAAATATTTCGGCTCCGTTAGAAATTCCTTTACATATAAATGCTGGGAGTTGTCATTTAATATTATTTATAAATTAGGTTATTTTTTCAGAAGACCTTCTTTAAGTAATTACACGCTTTATCAGGGCAATGGTACTACAGCTTCTTATCAGCAGGCTGATTTCGATGTAAGATGGCAGAAACCAGGTGATGAACTTATTACTAATGTCCCCTCATTAATTTATCCTGGAAAACAAATCAGGGATTTCCTATATACTTATTCAGATATTCTGGTAGAAAAAGGTGATCATTTAAGATTGCAGGATATTCAGCTGAATTATCAATTGAATAAAAATAAATTTAAAAGATTGCCTTTTTCCAGCATTAGCCTCTATCTCTATGCGGCAAATCTGGGAATTATCTGGAAAGCCGCTGCAAAGAAAATAGATCCGGATTATCCAACAAGCGCTCCTGCGCCAAGAACAATTTCACTAGGCCTTAAAGCTAATTTTTAGTTCCTACAACATGAAAATTTTACAAAGTATTACCTTACTGTTTTTTATAACTACATTTTGTAATTGTAAAAAAGATTTTTTAGAGGCAAAACCCGATACAAGTATGGTTTCGCCAACAACTTTGGCCGATTATCAGGCCATGATAGAAAATGTAGATTGTTTAAACAGGACAACACCAGGTCTTTTACAAATGGCATCTGATGATTATTCTTTTATAAACTATACTTTCTGGCAGGGAACTTTTTTTAGCGCTGAACGGAACAGTTATATTTGGGCAAAAGACCTGTATGAAGGACAAAAAGGGGTAAAAGACTGGAATGTTGGATACTCATCTATATTTATATGTAATAATGTATTAGAAGGGTTAGATCAAATTGCCATTACTGATCTCAACCGAAAACAATACAATAACCTCAGAGGATGGGCATTTTTTATGCGGTCCTACGCTTTATATGATCTGGTAAGAAGTTTTTCACCAGTATATGATAGTCAAACTGCTTCCACCGATCTGGGAATGCCAATTCGATTAAAACCAGGAATAGACAAGATAGAACACCGGTCAACATTGCAGGAAACCTATGATCAGATCTTTTCAGATTTAGCTGCATCAAGCGTATTACTACTGCCTGTTGTAGATGCAGATTATAAAGAAAGGCCATCAAAAGTAGCTGCAATGGCACTTTATGCCAGAATTTATTTAAGCATGGGTAAATATGATCAAGCTGAACAATTTGCAGATAGTACTTTAAATTTATATCCTGCATTAATGGATTATAATAATGCAGATACTTTACAAAGTATTCCATTTACGATGAATACCACGGAAACAATATTGTATTTTACAGTAGTGCCTAATTATTATAACATTATAAATACAGCTGATTACAATGATGCCGTTACCATCAATCCCTCTCTCTATAATTTATATGATACAAACGATCTAAGAAAATCAATTTATTTTGGTATGAATATGCAAACAGGCAGCCTTTATGTGAAACATGGCTATGCCGGAGCATATCCGAATCCTTTTACAGGCCTGGCAACTGACGAAATTTACCTGATCAAAGCAGAATGTCTGGCCAGAAGAAATCAGACAGCTAATGCAATGACTGTACTCAATGCATTATTAATAAACAGGTATAAAACTGGAAAATTTATACCATTACAGGCGATAAGTCAGCAGGATGCTTTAAATAAAGTTCTATTAGAAAGAAGAAAGGAATTGGTGTGGCGAAGTCTGCGATGGTCTGATTTAAAACGGTTAAATAAAGAAGGGGCTAATATTACTCTTCAAAGAATATTAAATGGAGTAACCTATACATTACCACCTCATGATCCAAAGTATGTTTTTCCTATTCCTGACGAAGAAATTGCTTTAAGTGGCATTCCGCAAAATATTAGATAATTAATTTGTGATCAATTATAAAACAGGCAGTATGCAAAAAGCATACTGTCTGTTTTATAATTGATCTAATTAGGGTGATAGATCCCGGAACCAACGCCATCAATTGGTTCAATCCAATCATCGTCTAAATAGTCTTGTATATTCATACTGGTATAATAAGACTTAGACGGTATATACAATCTTCCAAAAGCTGTAACTGCGTATTCACAATGTAAACCAGGACTGGAAGTACAGCCACCCGGAGCGGTGGCCAGACGAATAAAATAACCAGACGAAGTTTGAACAATATAATTCTCAGTAATTGCTTTCTTTGCATTTTTAAATGCACTGCCCCCAACAGCTACCGCTGTCAGCATAAGGCCAAGAAATAATCTATTCATGATTTAAAGAAAAATATAAAGGCCAGCATTAGAATATTGTACTGGATCTAACCAGCCTTCGTCTATAAAATCTAATACCTCAGCTGTAGAATACCATGCTTGTGAAGGTATGTTCGCCCTTCCCATAGCATTAACAGCATATTTACATTGCACGTTGCTGAGTAAATTTAAGCAAGCACCGTTTGCTGTGGCCGCCCTTAAAAAGATTCCCGATAAAGGCTGAACCAGATAATT
>Ga0233344_1000183_pt1 | contig 11606 bp, 4 predicted proteins | sample GEONDECOMP281_FD_180697 | JGI IMG/M metagenome (GOLD analysis project Ga0233344, IMG submission 180697) | Leaf litter microbial communities from Shasta-Trinity National Forest, California, United States - GEON-DECOMP-281 | ecosystem: Environmental > Terrestrial > Plant litter > Unclassified...
TGATGACTGCCCCCATAGGTACGGCTGTATTACGCGGCAGGAATTTCCTGGTAGATGTAGCCAACAGGCCAATATTGGAAATGTGGGAAAAGACCTATCAGGAGGTTGAAGGGAAACCCATAATCGAAATATTTCCGGAAATAAAAGATCAGCCTTTTCCTAAAATGCTGGAAGAAGTATACGATAGCGGAAAAAGGATGGCTATTTCGGAGATTGAAGTAAAAGTTTCTACTCCCCAGGGCATAAAATACATGGCTGTAGATTTCTCTTACGACCCTCTTTTTGATAAAGATGGTATTGTGGAGGCTATACTCGTTACTGTAAAGGATATCACGGAGATAGTTGAAGCACGGAAGTTACTGGAATTGAGTAAAGAGGACCAGCAAAGATTAAATGATCAGCTCACGGTTATTAATAAAGAAATGACTGCGGTTAATGAAGAATTATACCGGGCGCAGAAAAACCTGGTTAAAACACTTGGTGAAGTTGCAGACAGCGAATCCAGACTCCGCTATTTGCTGGAAGATGCACCTGTAGCGATCGCAGTGATGAAGGGGCCTGACCTGGTCATTGAAGCAGCAAACAGGAAAACCCTTGAAATATGGGGTAAATCAAATGAAGTAATTGGCAAACAATTGGATGCAGCCTTGCCGGAATTACAGGGACAACCATTTTTATCTTATCTCAACAACGTTTATACTACCGGAGAATCCTTTGCAGGTAATGAAATAATGGCCTTATTAGAAAGAAACGGGAAGATAGAAGAAGCTTATATCAACTTTGTTTACCATGCTTTAAAAGGGACGGATGGAAAAACCAATAGTATCATGCTGGTGGCTACCGAAGTTACGGAGCAGGTAAAGGCAAAACAGCGTATCGAAAATTCACAGCAGCAGTTCCGTCAGGCTATTGATTCTGCCAATCTGGGTACCTGGAGTATCAATCCGGAACAAAGCCGCCTTAGCTTGTCAGACCGGTCAAAAGAATTATTTGGTATTCCCCTGCAGGATGAAGTCTCTTTTGCTGAAGCGATGGAAGCCATCGATTCCGATTACCACGAATTGGTGCATACTACCGTTACCAGGGGCTTAACAAAATTTGAATCCTGTGATATGGAATATCCTATCAATAGCTTATTATCTAAACAGCGAAAATGGCTGCGGGTTACAGGTAAAATGTTTTTTGATAATGTTGGTAAACCGGCACATTACTCTGGTATAATTATGGAGATTACCGACCGTAAGTTAGAAGAACAAAGAAAGGATGATTTTATCAGTGTGGCCAGTCACGAATTAAAAACACCCGTTACTACTTTAAAAGGTTCCCTTCAATTGTTAAAACGGATGAAGGATAAAGCTTCGCCTGAAGTAATGTCCAATTTTATTGATCAGGCCAACAGGAGCATGGATAAAGTTACCGATCTGATCGATAATTTTTTAAATATGAACCGTTTATCAGACGGACAGATGCCCTTGAACGAGACAACCTTTAATGTTTCAGAAATGCTGGAGGGATGCTGCAACCATGTGAGAATGGCTGGCCATTTCGAATTGATCTTTAAAGGCGACAGAAACCTGCAGCTCTTTGCCGATAAGGACCGTATAGATCAGGTGGTGATTAATTTTGTAAACAATGCAGTTAAATATGCTCCCGGTTCAACTCAAATTTATATGATTGCAGAAAAAATAGATGATTGGATAAAAGTATCTGTTAAAGATACTGGCCCTGGTATTCCGCCAGAAAAATTAATGCATTTATTCGGCCGGTACTATAGGGCTGACAATAGTGGATATCAATACTCCGGACTTGGCTTAGGGCTGTATATCAGTGCAGAAATTATCAAACGTCATCATGGAAAGATAGGTGTAGACAGTGACCTGGGTAAAGGGAGTACATTTTGGTTTCAGCTGCCAGTGATTTAATATTTTAAAACCATATGTCCATTCAAAGTGTTTAGAAAACAGCTGGTTCGATTTAGTGCCAGATAGGAAAATACCAAAATTTCGTAAGCTTGCACCTTAATTTACTTTAGCAAAAAAAGCAAATTGAACCAAATTAAAAACATATGATAAACGGAAATAAGATGATTAATATCCTTGTAGTTGATGACAGCATTGATAACTTAATCGTATTAGAATCCTCCTTAGAAAAGGAAGGTTTAAAGATTTTCACCACTTCCTTTCCAAAAAATGTTATTAATATCTGCATAGAAAACGACATTTCCATTGCGTTGATCGATATCAAGATGCCAGATATCAGTGGATTTGAATTGTTGGATCTCATGAAGCACAATCCATTAACCGATAAAATAATGGTTATTTTAATGACTGGTCATTCTATGAGTTCAGAAGATGTGGTTAACGGACTTTCCAATGGAGCCGTTGATTATTTGTTTAAACCCCTGGATCTTTATATTACCACCGCTAAAGTAAACTCATTAATAGCCATAGTAAATTACCAAAGGGCGATCCAGCAAAAAAATAAAGAACTCGAGATCTATCAGCTAGAATTATTTAAAGCTGTTGAACAGGCAGAAAAGAATAAAGTAGTAAAAGAGAATTTCCTGGCCAATATGAGCCATGAAATCAGAACACCTTTAAACGCGATTATCGGTATTACCCATTTGTTAAAACAATCATCCATCAATCAGGCACAGCAGGAAATGATAAAATTGATGGATTATTCTTCTAAATCATTATTGGGAATTGTAAACGATATATTAGAAAGTTCACAGATAGATGCCGGAAAAATTAATATTTTAAGTTCAAGAACCAATATTAAAAACCTGATTCAAACCATTTGTGATTTAACAAAACCAATGGCTATTGAAAAGGGGCTCACCCTAACTTATAAAATCGACCAGAACGTACCTGCAATGATCATGGCAGATGCATTGCGGCTCAATCAGATTTTTATCAATTTAATTAATAATTCTATCAAATTTACAGCGTCTGGCAGTATAGAAATATGCCTGGATCTATTGGAGCAAAGTAATGAAAATGTATTGCTTGAATTTAAAATTAAGGATACAGGCATTGGGATACCGGCTTCTTCTATCGATAATATATTTGACCGTTTTGAACAGATCGAGGATAAAACCTGGCAAAAATTTGGAGGTACCGGATTAGGACTATCGATAGTGAAACGACTGATAGAGTTGATGGAGGGAGAGATAAAAGTAGAAAGTGAAGTTGGTACAGGTACTACTTTTACCTTTAAAAAGAGATTTATCCTGGCAGAAGATATTGCAATTCCAGAAAACCAGCCAGATGGAATGTCTATGCTTTCCAAATTTAATGATATTTGTATCTTATTGGCCGAAGACAATCCTATTAATCAGTTTGTAGCTATTCACATTTTAAAGAGCTGGAACATTACTGTTGATGTAGCTGAAAATGGCCTTGAAGCATTTGAAAAATTAAAGAACAAAGATTATGATCTGATCCTGATGGATATTCATATGCCAGTCATGAATGGCAATGATGCCACGAGAAAAATCAGAAAAGAACTGATTGATTCTAAGAAGAACATACCAATTATTTCTTTCTCGGCTTCCGTTATCGACCATGAAAAAAATGAAGCAAGAGATGCAGGAGTAAATGATTTTATAGAAAAGCCTTTTGATCCTCAATCCCTGCACGACAAAATTTTTAACCTGACTGGTAAAAATGGCATGCAAGACACCTAATGATCATCAGCACAGCAGCTAACTGCACCATTGCAAATAATAGAAATTGTTCATTTCATTCATAAATGAATATGTTTCATTTATCATATAGATTATGCGTTAATTAGATTATCAAACGAAAAATAGATGATTTTCCGTCCTGATTAATCTATAAGACTATGTTATCGCTAGAAAATCTAAGAGCTGTTTTTGAGTTTTCTCCCATTCCATCGTTAATACTTTTTCCGAATGAGTCAACGTATACTATCGCTTATATCAATCCTGCTTTTAGAAACCTGACCACTATTGATAACCAAACCATTCAGGACCTGGGAATCTATAATTTTATCAGAAGCATTGAGAAGCCTTCAGCACCATGGTTATCTGATGCGGAACAAAATGCCGGATTATTTTATTTACCGGGCAACAAAATCTATCCGATTAAAAATGATAAAAGCGAGATCTTATATTTTGTTTATTCTCCCGAAGGATTTTGTAACTTTTCTTCCGGTAAATCCATACTAAAACCATTTTCTGTTCGTAATTTGAACGAAGGAAACCTGAGTTTAAATGATGTGATTTTAAATTCAGGTCATTATAAGGAATACAATAATGAAGGATTTACCAATATTCCTTTAACCTCAAAGCCAAAAGCAGATCTGCTGATTATGGAAGATTTACTTAAACGCTATAAATTTTTAATTCAGGAAGGTTCAGATTTAATTGCTATTCTGGATAAAAACGGCAACTATATGTATGTAGGGCCATCCACTAAAAGTATCTTATCTTTTTCACCAGATTTTTTTATTACTAAAAATGCATTTAGCTTTGTCCATGAAGATGACGTTGAAAGGGTAACTCAAGCCTTTACGCTCTTACCAGAAAAAGGCCGCATAAAAATAGCCCCCTTTCGTTTTGTAACTGGCACAGGAAAATTTAAGTGGCTCGAAAGTGTAGTCACAGATTTAACCAATGATCCTGCTATTGGTGGTTTTGTAGCTAATTCCAGAGATGTAACTCAGGAAATTGAACAGGAGATAAAAATCAAAGAAAGTGTTGACCGATTCAATATTTTATCTAAAGCCACCAGCGATGCGGTTTATGACTGGAATTTTTTAAGTGATGAGATGATCTGGAACAAGGGCATTGAAGGAATTTTTGGCTATAAACAACAAAAAGAGTTTAGAATTGATTGGTGGTATGACAGAGTGCATCCCGAAGATGTCGATCGGATCTGGAAAGCTCTGAATTTAAATATTGCCAGGAAAAGAATAAGGTCTACCGCCGAATATCGATTTAAATGTGCCAACGGAAAATATAAATATGTATTGGACCGCTCTTTTTTAGTGTACAATAATGACGGCTCTATTATCCGGATTATTGGTTCCCTCCAGGATGTGACCGATAAAGTAGCTTATATTAAAAATATTGAAGCACAAAACAGCAGGCTCATGGAAATTTCCTGGATGCAGTCACATGTAGTCCGGGCACCTTTAGCCAGATTAATGGCGCTAGCCGAATTGATCAAGGATGAATTTGACAAAGGTCATGAGATGATTAAATATTTTGAAGATTCTGCGCGGGAACTGGATACGATCATTCGTAATATCATTAAGAAAGCAGAAAATATGTAAGCTTTACTATTCTTTAAATATTTCCCTAAAACCTTGTCCTCTTTAATCGGTCAGCAAAATGGAAATCAAAGAACCTATGCCAGTGATCAGAAAAAATTTACAGGTAAAGCAATGCTTAACAGGCCGGATAAAAATAGCAGATACATGAAGCAATCGTAGCGCTTACTATACCTGCTATTAAGAAAAGAGAATGTTTGATTATTATTTGATCATTTTATCAGCCAATACTTTCATAAAATACCCTCCTACTACACTGCGTGCCTGGAAGCCTACCATTTTACCAGTTGTGGTTTCATGCCAGTCGCTCAATGGTACACGAGAAGGTGTGGTTGATGCAAATTTATAAACCGGTGCTACCAGTGCTTGAAAATCAGCCCTGTTATTGGCCATGGTTGCTGTCCATAAGATCCAGTCCGACTTAGTATAAGTTTTACGGCTGTCCAGCGGTAATCCATAAGCGTTTTGATGCGTAAGATAAAACCTGATCTCCTTATCATATACTGACTGTGGAAATAACTTCAGGCCCAGCACTTTGTCCCAAACCATATTATATTTCTGGCTCCAGGTATTTTTGTGATCAAACACCAGTGCATAATGATCACCCGCATCCGCTTTAGCGGTCCAGCTGGCAGCCATTTCTTCTGCCAGTTTCCTGTACTTAGCAGCAGTTTCTTTGTCGCCAATCATCTCTGCTAATTTTGCATACGCACCTATTGCTACAATTGCTTTAACAGAAAGGTTGGTATTATGCGCCAAATGGCCGGCAAAATCGTCTGTACACAATTGATTTCCCGGGTCAAAACCTGCTTTAGCCAGGTAATCAGTCCAGATGGTCAGCGTTTTCCAGTGTTTCTTTGCATAATCTGCATTGTGCTCTGCCAGCGCAATAGCAGCAGTAACAATAATCATATTCCCACTTTCTTCAACAGGCATATCTTCGCCGTAAGTTTGCCCGTTAGCCAGAGGATATGTACCCAGGTCATGTGCAGAATAAGGCTTTGTCCATTTTCCGCTTTCACTAAAGTAAAAAATACCGTTCAGCATTCCCTCCATCAATTTAGGGTTATAGATCAGGTATAAGGGAGCAGAAGGATAGGTTATATCTACAGTATTAATTGATCCATTGCTGAAGTTCTCTTTTGATAAGAACAACAATTCGCCATCCGGACTTTTGACCAGCTGATGTGCGGCTATACTTTGGCGGTATCCCAGGATACACAGTTTGGCATATTCTTCTCCGCCGGCTTTCAGCGCATCTTTGTAAACTTCGGCATCGGTATTCGCACATTTGGCCAGCACCTTTTTATAGTTCTTCGTGGCTTCACTTAAAACATCTTCCATCGTCACACCAGGCACATCACGCCACAGCGGCCTCAGGTCTTTATGGAAATACTGTACAGAATACAGATCATCGTAACCTATAACCAGGAATTTGCCTTTACTTGCCGACCCTACCGAACCAAAAGGCATTACGGTGTTTAGCATCAATGATTTACCGGTAAGGCTGGTGGCCTGTTTTGCACCATGTTTAAAAGAAGACAAGGCACTTTCACTGCCGCTAACATATTGCCGCGCATTGGCATCCATTGCAGCAGCTACATATACATAACCCCAATCGATACGCAGATCATCACCTTTCTTTTTCAAGAGCGGCTGTTCTGTAGTACCTGCTTTAGAAATTACCAGTCCTATACTGCTATAGGAAAATGCCTGTACCTCCTGGGCAGGCAGGTTGACTGCCAGTCCTGAAGAAACACTGGTGAGAACCGAAATATCATGTTTTACCTTATCATTTGATTTTACTTCATAAGTAAGATAAGAGGCCGGGCTGGCCAGTAAAGCCAAGTCCTCCAAGATCAACGGCGACGTAAAAGTCACTTTTAAATCTGCAGCACCGCATTTAAACTGATAGATCGTTTGGGTAGCGGTGATCTTTACATCAGTCTGTTTGGCTGCTGCTATTGCATCTCCAGGCAAGTCTGCCAGTTTCTCTGATAAGCCCGCATCCAGCCATGAGCCGCCGCCAGTATTTAAACAATGTACGGCCAATGTATTGGTGCCCTTTTTTAAAGCTGCTTTTAGTGCAGCAGACAGAGGGATCATCACATAACCGCTCGATGCTCCTTTAAGGCTGGTAATTTCCTTCCCATTCAAATACACCTGTGCATCATCATCATGGTATAACTTTAAAACCAGCTGTCCTTTTGGGAGGGCAGACACCTGAAACTGCTTCCGGATCCAAAGATCTTTTCCTGTCCAGCTGGTTCCCGCTGCTGAGCGGTCATCCCCAAAAGGAGAAATACCTGTTTTCCAGGAGCCGCCAGCAAGGCTTTGCTCCCAGCCTTTAGAAGGATTTCCTTCCGTATATTGCCAGGACGACGGTTTTTCATCTCCTGTAGAAACTAATGCTTTATATCTGGCTGATGCATTGCCCATAAAACGGTAATACTGCTGATCAACCTTGATCACGCCAATCAGCGACTGGTCTTTTCCGGTCCAGTGTCTGGTTGCAGAAGCATTCAGCTGGTCGGTTTCAGACCAAATGCTAAAATAAGTGTTATGGGTAATTAAAGGGTAGGCCGGTGCACGGTCTTGCTGTGCATAGGCCTGTTCCCCAACGAGAGAGAGAAATAATGCGTAAAATTTAAATGAACTGAGTCTGTTGGTAAACGTCATAGTTATCTAATTATATTAAATATTTGGTTTAATTCTTTTTTGATGGTTTCGGGAATACCTGATGGGTATTTGCCCATTGGTTCCAGAGGCTGTCCAGCTGTTTTACCTTCTGCGGATATAACGCGGCAAGATCGTTCATCTCTGTTTTGTCTGCCGCCAGATTGTACAGATGCCAGGTATGCTGTGCATTGCTTAAACCTACTAACTTCCAATTGTCCAATCTGGCATATCTCGCCCCAAAATGCTCATTGAACAATACCTTATGGCCTCCAGACAATTTCCCCTTAAAGGAAGGCACCAGGCTAACTCCTGTTGTAGGGGTAATTTCGCGGCCATGGTATACTTTGGGATAATGCGCACCAGCCAATTCGGCAAAGGTGGTCATGAAATCCATTACATGACCCACCTGGCTGGTATATCCACCCTTAGGCGCAGTGATACCTGCTGGCCAGAACGCGATCATTGGCGTATGAATACCTCCCTCATAAGATTCCTGTTTCCAGTATTGATAAGGCGTATTGGATACATTGGCCCAGTTAGCGCCAATAGACGAATAAGTAGTTTCGGGGCCTGGCATGGCCTGTTTTTTAGTAGCATATACAATTGCCCTTCCATCCCTTGTTTCATCAGGGCGGTCAAAACCAGGACCATAATTGGCACAATTTTCATTACTGGCACCGTTATCACTTAAAAATATGATCAGGGTGTTTTCCAGCTGTCTGTTTTTCCGCAAGGATTCAATGATCCTTCCTATTCCCTGGTCCATACGGTCGATCATTGCTGCATGTACCGCCATAGCTTGTGCATCCCAGTCTTTAGTGGGGTTATCTTCCCATTTATCTTTACCATCCCAGCGGTCAGATAATTTAGTCGTTGCCGTATCAATTAATCCCAATTTGATCATCCGCTGGTATCTTGCCTCACGGGTAGCTTCCCAGCCTGCTGTATAGGTGTCCTTATATTTCGCAATATCTTCCGGCAACGCCATCAGCGGCCAGTGCGGTGCATTTTCTGCTACATATAAAAAGAAAGGCTTTGCTGTTTTTGCATAGGCATTGATATAAGATACTGCCGTATCATTTACTGCATCGGTATGGTAATAATTAGCCGGTACTTCTTTGATCGGCGTTGTGCCGCTTACCAGGCTAAAAGGATCAAAATAATCCACTACACCCCAGATGGTACCAAAAAATTGGTCGAAACCTCTGCTGGTTGGATACTGACTGAGGGGAGAAAACTCCCCGTATACTTTATGGTGGTTTAACCAGTCCATCTGGTCTTTCGGTGAAGGCCGACCAAAAGTATTGGATACATGCCATTTGCCAGACATGGCCGTTTGGTAACCTGCTGTTTTTAAGACTTCGGCCAGTGTAACGGTATTGTCTGCCAAATGGCCCAGGTAACCAGGTTCATCTTCAGCATCCGTCATCTTTCCGATACCGGCCTGCTGGTTATATAAACCTGTAAGCAGGGAAGCCCTTGTTGGACAGCATCGCGAAGTATTATAGAATTGTTTATACCTGATACCGTTCCTGGCCAGGTAATCCAGATTAGGCGTACTGATCTCGCCGCCATAACAGCCAATATCCGAATAACCCAGATCATCGGCCAGTATCACAATGATATTTGGTCTTTTTGGTTTAGGTTTTAAGGGAGGTGTATCTGGCTGAAAGGAAACCAGTAAACTGGCCGCGCCAAGTGCAAAAACGGATAAAAGGATCTTCTTCATATAATTTTAGACCAGAGTGCCTGCCCTTTATAGGGATATTCGATTATATTTAAACATTAGTTATCTGGTTTGTCAAATTAAATTATTCTTTTTCATCAACATTGTTCAATATTTAGTTAGTTTGTCTCATATTTTTAAGCTGGTCTGCAATCCAGACTAATCCTATGCGGTTCAAAATTAAACGATATCTTTTTTTTACTGTCTTCCTGCTCCCTTTACTGAGCACTGCACAATCCTATTATTTTAAGCAGTATCAGACAGAAGACGGGCTGGCACATAATACTGTAGTTACGGTTATTCAGGATCAAAGAGGGTTCATTTGGGCAGGCACCAAAGAAGGGCTAAACCGTTTCGATGGTTATACTTTTAAATCCTTTAAAAACCGCAGCACCCAATTCGGCAGTATAGGAAACAATGTGATCATTTCTTTATGCGAAGATCATCATGGAATGATCTGGGTGGGTACCAATCACGGATTGTTTCAATTTGATCCTTACCAGGAAACCTTTACACCATTGCCTATCACACCGTCTTTTATCAGCAATATTCTCGTTGATAAAAAAAATCAGCTGTGGTTTCTGTCTAACAGCACGCTGATGCAATACAATCCGCGGCAGCATAAGGTAACTGACCACCGGTTAAAAGCTTCCTGCATTTCATTTGATCCTGATATGCATTTATGGCTGGGGACGGAAGATGGCTTTATTAAAAGATATGACCAGGATCAAAAAAGCTGCCGGTCTGTTCTGATCATTAGTGAGGTAAACTCTACCACTAAAGAGATCAGTAAACTACTGTGGACTTCTTCCTCTCAGCTCCTGATCGGAACCATTAAACAAGGACTAAAATTATATGATATTCATACCGGAAAAATTAAATCAGTCCTGATCAGGAATAAAGACAAAACAGAGGTCTATGTAAGAGATATCATCGCCTATGGTGCCCATACGTATTGGATTGCCTCGGAATCGGGGATATATATTTATGATCAGCAAACAGACCATATAGAAAATATCAGGAAACGGGCGGGCGACAGTTATTCACTTTCTGACAATGCTGTTTATTGTTTATATCCGGATAACCGCGGAGGACTTTGGGCAGGTACCTATTTTGGCGGGCTGAATTATCTTTCCCCTGAAACCAGCAAGTTTAGCAAATACTATCCGGTAAACAGCTTCAATTCTATTTCAGGCAATGCGGTACGTGAAATTTGTGCCGATCAACGTGGTCATATCTGGATTGGAACAGAGGATGCAGGTATCAGCAGGCTGGATATCCACAGCAATCAATTCTCTTCTTATACCTCTGATGGTACATCTACCAGTCTGTCTTATCCCAATATACATGGGATGCTTGCAGTGGCGGATAAACTATATATCGGCCCTTTTAAGCATGGGCTGGAAGTGATGGACCTAAAAACAGGAAAAATTATCCGCAGGTTTAGCCAGGTAAAAGCCAAGGACGGCCCGGGAAGTGATTTTGTAATGTGCATCTATCTAACATCAGACAGTACTTTGCTGATCGGCACTACCGGAGCGGGCTTGTTTACATTTAACCGGAAAACCGATGTCTTCACCAGGGTAATGCAAATCCCGGCGAGCTCTTCCATTTATTCGATCCTGGAAGATCATGAGGGTACCATCTGGACAGGCAGTTTGCAAAATGGTGTTTTTTATTACAACCCTGGTAGCGGTAAAAAAGGGAATATCACGTTCAATAAGGTTACGGGCAGCCACCCTGCAAAAGATGAGCTGATACAGGGAATATTTGAAGACCGAAGCCATTCCATCTGGCTCACTACAGAGGGCGGCGGATTGATCAGGCTGCATCCCGACCGAAAGTCGTTTAACCGCTTAACTACAGCGCAAAACCTGCCGAGCAACAACCTCTTCAGGATGTT
>Ga0233344_1000185_pt1 | contig 11533 bp, 10 predicted proteins | sample GEONDECOMP281_FD_180697 | JGI IMG/M metagenome (GOLD analysis project Ga0233344, IMG submission 180697) | Leaf litter microbial communities from Shasta-Trinity National Forest, California, United States - GEON-DECOMP-281 | ecosystem: Environmental > Terrestrial > Plant litter > Unclassified...
AAGGAGCTTAAGGATCCGAAGAAGTCTGGCATTCCAATTATTGCCGTAACAGCTTCTGTCGGTGCAGCCATGGAAGAGGTTGATCAGTACCCTTTTATTGATGATTGTATATTAAAACCTTTTAAACCAGATGATTTAAAGCAGAAGCTGGAGAACATTATTCGTTAGATCTTTCTCTATTACAGAACCTGCAGACTTTAGCGCGTCTGCCGCTATTCTTAGTGTGTATTTAAAATAATTTGCTATATCCTGTTTTCATTATCCGGGAGCTATGATCAGCACGTCTATAGTATGCTTAACTTTGCGAACCCTCAGCGCAGTTAGCCGTTAGATCTCCTGTAGTAAAACTATCCAAAAGTTGCATGGACTGTAAAGCATCTGCTGCACTGCATGGGTTTACACCCTTGCCTAAAAAATAATCTACTACTTTGGTAATCATAGGTTGTTGTACATGCTGCAGTGGATCAAATGAATATTCTTTCACTATTCCATCGAGCGTTGCAGTTATTTTATTGCCAAATACGGGAAAGTTAATCTTTCCTTTTTCGCCGTAAATTTCACAACTATCTGTCTGATCACTCTTAGACACAGTAAAACACCAGGTACCATTAAAGACGATACCGTTCTTAAATAATATCTGGCCGGTTACCAGATCGTCTGCGGTATATAGGCCATCCTGATGAACAGCAATCCCTGAAGAATGCTGTACTTCACCAAAATAATATACCATCAGATCCAGCTGGTGCGGAGCAAGATCATGAAAAAGTCCGCCTCCTGATATTGCAGGGTCTATTCTCCAATTGGTTGCTGAGCTGGCGATCAGGTCTGTACTTTTTGACTGCAGCATTTGTAATTGTACAAAGCGAATGTCACCTAATACTTTTTCCTGGAGCATGGACTTAATTTTCAGAAATAGCGGTTGCTCCCGGCGGTAATGTGCCACAGTTAATTTAACATCATGATGAATAGCCGCTGCTGCCATTCTTTTTGCCGAAGCGGCATTTAGTGTCATAGGTTTTTCTACATATACAGGTTTACCTGCAGCCAGTGCCTGTAAGGTATATTCTTCATGCTGCAAGGGCGGAGTGGCGATATAAATCGCATTTACCTCAGGATCACTGATGAGATCAGCAGCATGAGTATACCACTTCGGAACGCCATGTCTTCTGGCATAATCCTGTGCTTTTACAGCATCCCTGCGCATCACTGCAACAAGCGATGAGTTTGTTACTTTGTTAAATGCAGGTCCGCTTTTGACTTCTGTTACATCTCCGCAACCAATTATTCCCCATTTGATATCCTGCATAATTCTTGTATTTGATCGATGATACTAAAATATACATTTAGCATCCAGTTATTTGTTTTTAAATTTTTCAAAAGATCGTTTGATGTAATTGTACAACTCGTAATCCGACCATTTTCTTAGTTCTTCCAATTTTGGCCAGTATTCAGATTTAAATTCTTCCAGGTTTTCTTCTTTAATGGAAACAAGGTGTTTGATCACCTCATTATTGAAACGTGCATCAATCTCATTGTAAACTACTTCCAGTTTGGATAATTTATTTAGCCTTCTCACCCTTTTAGCATCTGCGCCTAACAGCTCATAAAAAAAGGTAAGCGGTTTACCACTAAACGGATTTAATAGCATTAAAGGGGGCTTCCCATTATAAAATATGCCTTTTTCCTTACTAAAATCTGTTAATACTTCTTTTTGCGTGTATTTTGTGCTGGTTCCCTTAATTACTACTTCAGCTAAAGTTTTTGAAAGCTGCAGATAGATGGTTAATTGATTAGTATTACCGATGCGTAAATACTGCTTTAGGTAACCATCAACATTAACCTCCAGAGTATCTCCTTTAACACCAGGAATTTCAAACTGGCCAAGGTCATTTGAATAAACCATTAACCTGCTATGTTTATTGTAAACTTTTGCGTTACTTATTTTTATACTGGTACTATCCTGGAACACAACACCCTTTATATTAGCCTGGGTCTGTCCGTTCAAGGTCTTAAATAGGGACAAAAGCAGGCCAAATGTTAGCGCATGTTTTCTTAATTGTCCCATTTTCTAAGTTAACGAAGAAAGGCATATATTACAGGTGTTTAACTATTTTTAACTTATTCAGCACACTGAGTAAATTGAGTACTAAATGAATCTCGCAGGATCTTGATTAATGAGCATTACCGTGGTCTGCAGACAAACAAGGTTCAGCGTAGTCAATTAAACCTTTTTCACTGAGTTCCTGTAACTTCGCTCTTATTGGAGCATATTTTAGGTCCACAGGAACATCGATAACAAAATATCCTTCTTTAAGCTTTTCTGTTACGCAACCCAAACCATCAAAAACCTCTCTTATATCGTTCGTAACTGCTGATTTATCTAACACGACAACCTGAACAGTAGAATTACCAGAGAAAGATACAGTCTCCTTGTAAGTAAGCATTTCATTCTGATCATTGTAGATAGCCGAAATCACATCACCACATGCTAGATCCGGAGCATAAAATGGAATACTACTTAAAATGTAAATTCCTGCATCCTCATCCATAATTTCTGCCCACATTGTTTCAACGGTTTCCTCTTCTAATAACTCATTATAGAAGCGAAATAGGATTTTTACATAGTTCTCGTTAGTTTCCATCAATGTATTGTTAATGTTAGATTTATAAAGCTTTTTGCAGACATGATTCCATCAAGCGTTTTAGAAAAAGATGCTTTTTTACTCTAGTGTTTGATATACTTATCATTCAAAAAGAATATCCATTGTAATTTCTTGCTGTATGAGCCCGGGATAGTTATTGATATTTTTAAGCCATAGCATTTTTGGGAAAATTCCATGCAGCTATGACGGTATCCCGGGTTATATGAGTTATCACACATACTTGATTTTTAATCTATTTTTTTATTAATTGCCATTATAGCCGTTGCTATCAATTGTGATTTTGAATGGTTCAGCTAATACTTCAATTTCATTAGCCCATTGTTTAAGTAAAAACTGGATCTGCCCAACTTTATCTTGCTCAGATAAACGTACAGATAAATCTACTTGTTTTAATAAATCCAGATAGTATATTTTTAATTTTGTGCACTCATGTGCACAAAGTGTTTCTTGTGTATTTATCATATTGATATTTTCTGGATGTTGAATTATTGAAATTGAATTCATCTTAGTAGTTTTTAAGGATTAAATTTTACCACATATCATTGCCAAGCTTCCTATCGATAGCTCTTTACATCATTTTTAGCCTTAGTGGCCTGTACTTTTTATCAAATGCAGTAAAGGAAAGCATAGCTACGTCTATAGTTAATTTATCTAAAGGCTTATCAAGCGATTGGTTAACTGCACGGTATTCTTCTACCGGCTCCCTTGCTACAGAATAGTAATTAGCCTTGATCAGCAATTGTATGGCATCTTTTGCTATTTGCAGATCTTCACTACTGCATAACGCAACATCTTCATCTCCAAAAAGAGGTTCACTGATGGTAAACAACTTGCATACTGTATTATTTTGATCTTTCCTGAAGTAAGTATGTATCAATTTATTTTGATACTTACGTCTTTTAACCACTACGTTAACAAGGGCCTCACTATCGTCAATGGCATAAAAACTTTCATCGCTGTCTTCTCCCAAAAAATAGGCTATTCTATTGAGTTGTAAATTAGGATAGAGAGGGAGCTTTAATGACTCTACCTGTTCAATGTAATTGCTTTTTTCACCAATTATATAGGAAAACCGTTTGGCGGAATAACCTTTGGAAATTCTTGTCAACATAATGCGGTAAATTGCTTCCAGATGTGGGCTGGTAATTGCGGCTTGATGGGTCATGTTATTAGGATTTAAGGTTTGAAATTTTGGGTATGGCAGTGCCATGAGGGATAAATCCCTGTTTAAAATGGGTATTGAAATAAGATTAGGATATTTTTATAGGGATCAGCCTGGAGGCTTGATTATAAGACGACAAATCGATTGCAACCAATCAAGGAATTTATCCCCGTAAAATGGAGTAAAAGGATTGCCAAAGGGATGCACTGAAACATCTGGCAAAGCATTCAAGAAAAATCGGCAGTTGGTAAAATCTTTCATTGCTTTTAATAGTTAAAGGCATTTAAGCAATGAAACAGATTTAGAGAGCGTGTAAATATAGACGCTCCCCATACGCAAAAGTACCCTGTGAGAAGGCGAGAATAAATTCTCTTAACAAGCAGTACGGAGAGCGTCAATATTTAAGTACATACGTACAGAAATTGAACATTTTATCAGCCGTAACCTTGCTTGTTTTTAAGATTCTCACATCTACTTTTGCAAAGTTTCTTGATCTAATACCAAATCAATTTATACGAGTGATCCAGTTTATACACTCAATCACTACCTAACAAATATACGAATTTAAGAGCTAATATTTCTAAAAACAAAACATATTTTATTATTAATGAATATTTGGAATATAATAAATAATATAGAAGCTGATCCAGGTATTTACACTTTATCAGTATTTTAGGACACTATTTGCCAAAGAGTATGGTCAGTATGTTTGGATAATGACAAATACCTTTAATTATTGCTAAAGCCATTCTACTCCTAAGTTAACGACTTCTAGTTTACATTTATTTGATGATAAACCTTGGATATTAAATCAATATTAACGTTTTATTACAATAAGCCCACTAACAAGTATTAACAATATGAAAATTGAGAAAATGTACTTTTTAAAACATTAAAGTAATCATATCCGTTAAATATAATTTAATTCCACTTGTCCAGTTCTTAACAAATTATCATTTTGCCTATCTAAAATATATTCATTAATACAATTAGCAACATATTCCCCAAGCTTAACGGGAACTGCATTACCAATAATTTGTTCCAGATCTGTTTTAGTACCATTAAAGACAAAGTTACTAGGAAAGGTTTGTATATAGCTTCTTTCAACAGTAGTTAAAGGTCTTACGTTATGGTCAATAGCCACTGGATCACCACCATGCCTTACATAACCGTTAGGGATAGGCCTATTTACACCACGAATTGTAGGACTTGGCTCATGAATACTAAAAATTGCCCTTCGCATATAACTTCTAGGATGTCTATAATAATATTCAATGCCAAGAGAGTTATTTAAATAATCAAAAACTGTCATTGCTGATTCAGCTTGATTTTTCGATAAATATGGATTGAGAAATCCGTCATTTGAGTTTAAATGTCCAATGAGAAAAAAACGTTTTCTGGCCTGAGGAACACCACATAAACTTGCATTTAAGACTTTATGTGAAAGACCATAACCAGAATCTTTAAAAATTTTTATAGTATCTTTTAAAATTTTGCTTTTGGTGATTCTTTGGACATTTTCCATTACAAACCATTCGGGCCGAGAATTAGAAACTATATTAGCAAATGAAATTGTAAGGTCAGCCCGCCCTAAAGACTCATCTTGCTTTCCAGCACTTGAAAAATCTTGACAGGGAGGTCCCCCAATTATAATTTCAGGTCTTAAATTTAAAATAAACTCATGATTATCCAAATTTGATAAATCCATATCAAAAATTGGATGAGCAAAATTGTCTCGATATACCCTTACAGCTGGTTTCCATTTATCAAAAGCCGCAACAATCTCAAAACCTGCATTTTGAAAGCCCAAGGACATTCCACCACATCCTGAAAATAAATCTACAGTTATCATTGCGCAAACATACTAAAAAAATTAGTTAGAAAAGCTCTGGTGAATTATAAATTATTGCATCAAATCTCCTTTCAGGACTTAAAAGCCGATGTCCATCTCCCAAGATAATATTCTTAATTTCATCTTTACATATTCTTGGATTTGTCAACTCTGGACAGGTCATATAATGATGTGTAATTCGGCCACTAACAGCAAACGCTTTGTCATTTTTTGTATTGAAAGATAATTCATCAATGATTTTAGAATGATTAATTCGCCCGCTAATACTAAAATCATAAAGCATTTTGAAAAGCCAAATGATAGTTCTAATTTGTCTAGTAATTTTAGTTTCCGCCCTTAATTCACCTCTAGCTACATCAACAAAAAGTTGAGTGAAAGCAAAATTTGACCAAACAAAAACATCTAAGCAATTTTCTTTAAGTTTCGGATACTTTCCTGCTGTTTTCCATATTGGTTGAATCAAAATTGGCTCCTGCTTGTCAATGATAGATAAAATAATTAAATCTATAGCATTAATCATTTTAGGGATATATTTCCAAATATTTGTTCCATTTGACCAGTCATCGATTTGATCGAAATCATCACCAATCATTTGGTTAAGAATCATAAAATTGTCTTTAAAATTAGAAGTAATGCTACAAGCAAGGTACACTATTGTATCTGGCCTTATAACAATCTCACATCCAAAATATTCATCATCAAGATGACAGGTTGAATTATCAGGCAGCGCAGTTAATTTAACTTCAATTGGCCTCAAGCACTGGCCATTGCTTTTTAGTTGCGTAACAAGATCAACCCTAGGTAAGTGTCCAACTACTAATTGTTGATATGGAGAATAAGGGCTTTCAAAAGAAAAAAAAAGGTCTTCAGATTCTGAAGAAATACCAAATAAATCCTTTGTTGATATTTTACCATGCTTAACGCTTAAATCTTTACCCAAATAGAGATAAATATTCTCCAATCCTTTTGATTCCATATAATTAGCCAAGCCGGCAGGGAAAGACGAATTGAATTGATTTTTACCCCATGCATCAGCAAGATTAAAATCTCTGTTGGAATTAACTACTCTATATAAACCCGGCTTCTGTTCCATTAGTAAATTATATTAATTGCTTTAAAATTTCATAGCTGAATATCTAATAAATATATAGATATTTTGAATTAAAACGTATATATATTGCATAAACAATAAATTTTTACCACAAAATTCCATTTATTTCAATTATTATAATTTTTCATTATTAATGCATAAAAAATACAAATTGAGGATTTACGAGAATTTCAGTAGATATGATACGATTAATGATAGTACGATTAGAGAGAATAGTGATGTTTATATGATCTTTAAAATTGTATTAAGTACGATACCCAATTTTTTAAACATTTCAAAGTGCAGTAATCTCAGTAAGAGGAAGCGATAGTAGCCAGGAGTTCGTTGAAAAATGTAAACTCACCTGTAAGAAGAAATGTGTCAAGTCATGTAAAAACAGACATCGAAGAATCAGGGCATACAGGCATTACGTGAATAAGAATTTTGAGATATTGAAAGAGAATTATAGTTTTGCAGGCGGGATTTTATTAGACACGGATTATCGAGTCACTATTGAAGAATATGTCCCATACAGCAATTATGATTCCGTATGGTTTCATAAAAATGATACTGAATTTAGTTATGTGAAAGTAGAGAAAAATTAAGTTAAACCTTGAAAAAAAATAATCGATCCATTAAATTTAGTCGTTTCAAATACTAAAAAAATGTTTGGCTCGTGATAAAATTAAAGAAGAGCAGGAATTGATTAAAAATATTAAATCCTGGCCTGCGAATTTTAGACCATAAAACAATAATCACTTATTGCAACTAATACACAGACTCAAGATCAATTTAACTACCCCTCAGATCTTTTCAATACATAGCTTAACTCACTGACTAAAAGCAAATTCCAGTTATTTAACCTATTCTGCTCAACAAAACTCGAATAATCTCCATCTGCATTTGCGTCTTAGGATCAATCCGATTAAGCTTAACTACATTACCTGATACCAACCCAGATAATGCTTTAATTTCACCTAATTCACCAAGCTTTAAATCTTCCAAAATCTGGTCATTGGCAGCCTTAACGCTAGATGCATACTTGCCAAAACTTAAGAGAGCAGCAACGATAAATATGATGGCTACCACAACTACTGCATAGAATTTTGACTGGTCAGCGCTGATCCATTCATGAAACTGCTGATATACCAGCCAATTAAATGGATCTTTCACATATTCGGCCGGAAAACGGCCATGAACCTGGATCAGATAATAGCCCAGTATTAAAGAAACCGAGAGGAATAACATCAATATCCCTACGATCAGACTCCCATAATCAATAAATAATTTCCTGTTTTTCATAATTATGAATTTAAAAAATGTTGAATAATATCTTTATAAAATCCCTGGCTTACCCAGTAATTGCCGTGGGTAAAGTCGAACTTCCTGGATTTAAACTGACAATCGATATTAGTGAGGCCAGTATAATAATCAAGGCCGCCACTTACATAATCCCTCGTATCAAAATAATTTCGCCAATCTACTTCTTCCAGGTACCGCACTAAGCCACAATCAGCCCTAACATATTCCTTATTCGACTTTTCATTATTGAAATGATCTAAATCACGCTGTTTAAAACCATGATAATTTTTAACCATCTGCTGCCGGATATATTGGTTATCCGGAACATTCTCCCGCAAAAAGAAAGCAATTTTATCCAACGGGCAACCAAAAGTAATAAAGCCTTTTAACTGACTGCAAATACCATTTTTAGGCTTTAGCAGCGATTTTCCCTTGCGATTATAAGTGGAGATATTCCCTTCGTTAACGAATAAATTTAGCTTATTGATCGCATCATAAGCAACCTGGCTGCCCAGGGAATGTCCGGCAACAAATACAGATGGATAATATGGGTCAAGCAATTCAAGTTGTTTTTCGTAAGCTACCTGATCGATCTGCCTGTTTTGCAGTGCAAATTTCAAATTATCAAAACCCACCGGATTCGATGTCCTCTCCATCAGGAAACGCAATGCCCCAATGGCACCATCTGCAATTTGTGTGCGTACACAGTAGAATTTAGATTTTGGATCTACTACGTTATAGATGGCTACATCACCGATAATATTGGTCAGCTGATGCATAAACGTTTGAACAAGACTTTGGGCTAGGGAAGCTGCTATCCTGCCAAAAAGCGGGATAAATGAAAGAAGCTTGATCAGTAAGCCAATAGTTAGATCTACCGCCATAAAGATCCGGGCAACAAATGCAATAAAAAACCGATAGTTAAATGAATTGAATTTACCAGAAGAATCAAAAAACAAGCTTTCATCTTTATACACTTGCCCTAAAGCCCCATTCTTTTTATAAAAGTGTTTTGCGCCGTCTACCACCCCCTGAAGCCACTTATTTAAATCTCCCCAGCTGGCTTTATCCTCTGTATATCTGGCCCAATAGTATTCGTAAATATCTATAAAAGGCTCATCGTTGCCATTTTTCAACCGCAGTACATTATCAAACCAGAGGGTACCATTATCCTCTTTAGCCACAACTTCATGAGTTAATTTGAGATTTGTACCAAGGATCATTTTATACTCTTTGATCAAACCACGGGCAAAATCATCAAGTGTTGCCAATGGCACCTGGTCTCCTATACCATGTACAACTAAAATTGCCGTATTTTCTTTGACCCAGCCACAAGAATGAACGTTTTTACGTAAGGATTCTGCCAGGGTAGAGAATTGATTTTTAATTATAGTTTCCATCATTTTGATTTGCCAGGAGTGAATGGAGCAACAATTGCCTTAAATACATCTTCCAGATTGAACTTCTTACTCAATGCCAGTGAAATAATGGGTTTGGAATTTTTGATAAAAAACCCTCTTACTTCTCCGCTAAAAGTGATTCCAGTATAATCTTCGTTTAAACGGAAATTAAAAAGATAAAAGGCATTCCATGGATGTTTTGGTGTGTAAACTATATTTGTTGAAAGGCGTTCTCTCCTCTTAGTCGGATTCTCGTCGAGTAAATAATGTCCCGGCCTTGGCTTTCTGGTTTCCTGCACGGCTACAAACTCCTGTGTCGTGGCACCAACCACACTGCTCAAATAAAAGTTGTAATTTTTATGTTTGATATAAATAGGTAAACCGGCACCAAAGTAATGAGAACGGTAATCTGCACTCAGCTCATCCTCCTTAAAATTGTGATTATAAAAAATACTACTTTCATTAGTTTCATATAGCGTAGAGTCAAGAGTGGTACCGGTATAATCATTTCTCGTCTTTACCCGCTGCCAAAGCATTTCCAGATAGACTGAAGCATAAAGGTGAAAACCTTCAGTTTCTGACATTTCCTTAGTTAATCGAAAAAAAGGAGAAAAAACAAGTCCGATACTTTTCACTTCTGTAGTAGACTTAATTGGCCCTCTAGTTCTATAATATGGATATTTACCGTTTGCAGCAAGTTTTAAAGATGAGGCATCCTTGTAAACAAAGCCACTGTCAGATGTGGAAGAAGAGCTAATGCTTTTAGACTCATAAACGCCGCCAGTAAAGCTCCATCGTCTATTTTCTTTCTTGCCCGCAATATCTTTAACAAACATGATCACTCCGCCATATAAATTATTGGCTTCTATTCCATCAACCAGGTCAAAGTTTGTTCCCAGTTCTATCCAGAATTGATTGCTCGTATTAAATGGTCGTTGATTTGAAATACGTACCCGGTAATTGGTAGAATCGTTTCTTTCTGTACTGATATAAACATCTGCGGGTTTATCCAGCTTTGACAATATAAAAGGTTTCAAGGTGATGGAATCAGTAATTGGTTTTCCACGGTTTAGTGAATCAATATCTTTTTCTTTTAATTTTAGCTTTACTACAGTTAAAGGCTGCTCTATTTTAAATGCAGAATTTCTAACCTTAAAGGTGACAACTCTATCTGCGACAGTCATTTTTCCTTTAGTGGTATCAATGCTAAGGGTCACCTGAATCTTATTTTCTTTATAAAGCAAGGTATTATCCTCGATTACAGGATAAATCAGCGTATCCCCTGCTACTACATAGATATTATTGGGCTTTATGGCCACCGCAACCGACTTACTTTTTGACGTATCTGCAGAAAAGATCAGGTCTGCATATTCTTCATCGTTAGCAGTAATGAGCACATGCTCCGGATCTTTTAATTCCGATGCGGGTAAATTATACCTGATCACCAGGCTTATCTTGTATTCCTTAGTTTCGCCACTGGGATTGTATTGACCAGGAGGAATTTTCACAACGATAAAACTGGTAGTATCAGCACCAGAAACGAATTTTGGTTTGATACCCGAATTATACGTCTTTATAAAAAGCTTTTTTTCTATGGTAGTGTCGGCAGGTTTACCAGTGAGCTTAAAGACAATTGGAACAGCACTAAAGGAGTAAACATTTGCCGCATCAGATTTTTTCACCAAAATATTTGTGCTGGTATTTTTTAATAGAACTGTGTTTTGAGCAATACAAAACAAGCTGCATAATTGACACACGAGTAAAAACGTTAACTTTTTCATAGGTTGTAATTGTTTTTAGTGGTTATAAAGCTATCATCAGCGTGTTCATTACGGTTTGTAAGCGACAAGCTGATGATGGTTTCATTTTTATTTAAGAGTAGCTTTTCGCTTTATCATTCGGGATCAGATTGATTATATCAAAGGTATTCTGATCTGTTTTGAGCTACAGGAGTAGCTTTACGGAATTTAGCTACCGTAATTTTACGGTGTAAGATTCAGGAGTATTACTGTATTTGGAAAGAAGAGCTAACGCTAACTTGCACAGTAGTTTGCAAACAATTAC
>Ga0233344_1000186_pt1 | contig 11489 bp, 8 predicted proteins | sample GEONDECOMP281_FD_180697 | JGI IMG/M metagenome (GOLD analysis project Ga0233344, IMG submission 180697) | Leaf litter microbial communities from Shasta-Trinity National Forest, California, United States - GEON-DECOMP-281 | ecosystem: Environmental > Terrestrial > Plant litter > Unclassified...
TCAGGGAGTGCTGATGGCGGTCGTATCATTAAAAAAGACGTAGAGAACTTTAAACCTGCTGCTGCTCCTGCAAAAGCTGCTGAAACAGCTTCAGCACCTGCAGAGAAACCGGCACCTGTTCTTCCTGCATTTGTTGGAGAAGAAAAATATACAGAGAAACCGGTATCGCAAATGCGTAAAGTAATTTCGAAAAGGTTATCTGAAAGCTTGTTTACTGCTCCGCATTTCTATTTAACCATGGTTATTGATATGGACGCTGCTATTGCTGCACGTACTAAAATGAATGAGTTTTCTCCGGTTAAATTATCATTCAATGATTTAGTGATCAAAGCAGTGGCTGTTGCTTTAAAACAACATCCAAATGTGAACTCTTCTTTTAGAGGAGATAAGATCCGTTACAATGAGCACGTAAACATTGGTGTAGCAATTGCTATTGAAGATGGATTATTGGTTCCTGTAGTGCGTTTTGCTGATGGAAAATCATTGTCACGCATCTCAGCAGAAGTTAAAGATTTTGCACAGCGTGCAAAAGCTAAAAAACTGCAGCCATCAGAATGGGAAGGTTCAACCTTTACCGTATCTAACTTAGGTATGTTCGGTATCGATGAATTTACTGCAATCATTAACACACCTGATGCTTGTATTCTTGCTATTGGCGGAATCTCACAGGTACCGGTTGTTAAAAATGGTGCTGTTGTTCCTGGAAACATTATGAAAGTTACTTTAAGCTGTGATCACCGTGTTGTTGATGGTGCTACAGGTTCTGCATTCCTGCAAACCTTTAAAGCATTGTTAGAAGAACCGGTAAGATTATTGGTTTAATAAATCCTTAAATATTTAAAAAGCTGCTTCGGCAGCTTTTTTTATGCCTTTTACTTTTTGTACTTTTACAGCCATGTCTATTATTAAACCGTCCTTAGCTAAAGGAACACGAGATTTTTCACCTCAGGAAATGGTGAAACGCAATTACATATTTGATACCATTAAAAAAGTATTTAAGAAATATGGTTATGCAGAAATACAAACTCCTGCTATGGAAAATCTCTCCACACTGACAGGTAAATATGGTGATGAAGGAGATAAATTGATTTTTAAGATCTTAAATTCGGGAGATTATCTGTCAAAAGCTAATGCAGATCATATTTCTGCGATGAATTCTAATGCACTGATCTCATCGATCAGTGAAAAGGCTTTACGCTATGATCTTACCGTTCCTTTTGCACGATACGTTGTGATGCATCAGAATGATATTGCGCTGCCTTTTAAACGTTTTCAGGTGCAGCCGGTATGGCGTGCAGATCGTCCGCAAAAAGGACGTTACCGTGAATTTTATCAGTGTGACGTAGACGTGGTAGGTTCTGAAAGTTTATTGAATGAGGCAGAATTTGTACTGATCTACCAGGAAGCTTTAAGCAACCTGGGCATGACAGATTTTACCATTAAGATCAATAACCGCAAGATATTATCCGGCATCGCTGAAATTATAGGTAAACCAGAGCTGATCGTAGATATGACGGTAGCGATAGATAAACTGGATAAAATTGGTTTTGATGGCGTAACCAAAGAATTGCTGGAACGCGGTTTCACAGAAAGTGATATCGACCGCTTAAAGCCGGTGATCTTATTACAAGGGACCAATGATGAAAAACTAAAGAGCTTAAAAGAGGTGCTTTCAGGATCTGTTACCGGATTAAAAGGAATAGAAGAAATTGAATCTGTATTTGCCTATGTAAATGGTCTTTTGGCCAATAGCAGTTTGAAATATCCTGACCTGGAATTAGACATTACCCTTGCACGCGGTTTAAATTATTATACAGGCTGTATCTTCGAGGTTAAAACCAATGAAGCAGCCATGGGAAGCATTTGCGGTGGTGGCCGTTATGATGACCTTACAGGAATGTTTGGCCTGAAAGGACTAACCGGCGTGGGAATCTCTTTTGGCGCAGACAGGATCTATGATGTTTTGCAGGAACTGAACTTGTTCCCGGAGTCGGCCGCTGAGGGAACAAAGGTATTGATCAGTAATTTCGACAGAGAAGCAGAATTGTTCGCTTTACCGTTATTACAGCAATTACGTGAGGCCAATGTGCCGGCAGAACTTTATCCATCCTCAGCGAAGCTTAAAAAGCAAATGAGTTATGCGGACGATAAATCTATTCCTTATGTGATCCTGATTGGAAGTGACGAAATGGAAAGCGGAATATTAACACTTAAAAATATGCAGTCCGGCGATCAGCAAAAACTGACCGCAGATGCAATTGTTAGTTTGCTTAAAGAACTATAGTGATAAAGATGAAGCTTAGGATAGCTTCATAAGCGCTAAAAACAAATATATTCAAATGAAATATTAGCCGGTTAATTGGCTAATATTTCATTGAAGAAAAACGTCATATCTCTCCATGATCTTTTTGCAGCAAGCTCATTGTAGGCGGCGCCTTTTGAGTTATCATTTCCTGCATCCGGATCAGTAAATGAATGCACAGCATTGGCATAATAGTTCATTTCCCAGTTTGCTTTAGCTGTTCTCAATTCCTGCTGAAAGGCAATGATCTGCGGAAGAGGTTCATTTGGATCATCAGCTCCATGCAGGATCAGCATTTTAGGTGTAATTGGATGTATAGTACGGGTAGTATCCCTGCCAAGGCCACCATGAAAGGAAACTATACCTTTAACCGGAAAATTCTCTCTTGCAGCTTCGATAGCCCCGGTACCACCAAAGCAATAACCGATCACAACAATTCTCGAAGCATCAGCTCCTGATTTAATTAGTTCCTGCAGGGCCAGTTTAATACGCTTCTGGTATTCCGTTATATTCTTTTTATAATAACCAGCCATTTTTCCAGCACTTTTCATATCTGTTGGATAATTACCCTCTCCATATATATCTGCGACAAACGCATAATAACCCATATGGGACAACTCTTCGGCTACATCTTTTGAATGTTTATCAATTCCTTTCCAGGCAGGCAGTATAAGGACGCCCGCTTTTCTTTTATCGGATTTTCCGGGTGTAACAGAAAAGCCATTTAATTTTTGTGCCCCATCTGTATAAGATATGGGTTTTAGCTGCGCATAAGTGGCAGAAACCAATAGCATGAGGGCAAGAGTAAGTGATTTCTTCATGTGATCTTTCTTTATATAACAAAGATACGTGTGCAATGTTTAATTGGATGCCTGAGGATGGACTGATTGGATCTTATAGTCAGAGGCAGTAAAACAAAAAAAAGGAGATCATTGTTAAAGCAGTATAAATTGATTGATTATGAGAACGCTATGGAGAGGGTCTATTGGATTTGGACTGGTAAACATTCCTGTAAAACTATATTCTGCTGTTCAGAACAGTCATCTGGATCTGGACATGCTGGATAGTAAGGATCATTCCAGGATCAAGTTTCAGCGGATCAATGAGCATACCAATAAAGTTGTTCCTTATGATAAGATCGTAAAGGGATACTTACTCAATGATAGTTATGTGATCCTGGATGATGAGGATTTTGAAGATGCGAGTCCGGAGAAAACAAAGATGATAGAGCTGGAAAATTTTGTAGATATAGCGGATATTAATCCGATCTACTATGAAACATCCTATTATGTAGAGCCCGAAAAACAGGGACAGAAAGCATACGCACTATTGCTGAATGCCCTGATCAAATCAAAAAAAGCAGGTGTAGCCAGGTTTGTACTAAGAAGTACAGAAAATCTGTGTGTTATTCATCCTTTAGATGATATATTGGTAGTCACTAAAATACGTTTCCAGCAAGAAATCCGCTCTCCTGAAGATCTGGAGATTCCAAAATCAGCCTCGGTAACAAAAAAAGAATTGGATATGGGTATGGCGCTGATCAGGCAGTATGCCGGAGAATTTGATATTGAAAGCTTTAAAGATGAGTATACAGGAGAACTGTTAAAAATCATCAAGGCTAAAGCTAAGGGTAAACGGGCTACTGTTAAAAAATTAAAACCCAGGGAAGAGAGCAGTGATGATTTGTACACGCAGCTGATGCAAAGTTTAAATCACAAAAAGGGAGCTTAGTAGGTTTTTCCTGCTAATATTCCTTCTATTCTATCCAAAAGATCATCAATGTCAAAAGGTTTTGCTAAAAATCCATTGGGCTTAAACTCCCCATGCTGTATATTTTGTGCTGTGTATCTTGCTGAGATCATCAATACCGGAATAGTCTCTGTGGTTAAATCAGAACGTAACATCTTTAACAAATCTCTTCCATCTGCATCGGGCAGCATAATATCCAGTATGATCAGATCTGGTTTGAAATTTTCAATATGAACCATCATATCTGCACTTTTATGGAGACCTGTTACTTTATAAGATTCACTTTGCAGTACCAAAGTGATCACATCTAGAATGGCATGATTGTCTTCGATGACGAGTACATTTTTACAGGATGGTGAAAGTCTCTCCAAGGCGATTATAATTGATGTACAAATATATTTAACTATACCGATTATGTTTAGTTATTTAAAAAATATTATAAACAAAAGGGTTTTAAGAAGAAATGAGGAGGTTAAGGCTTGACAGTGATACCTTTAAGATAAAATAATTAAATTATTATTCAAACCTTTTCTGCAATTAGCTGTCTTATATATAAGTTTTTAGGTTAGAGGAAGGTATGGTTGTGGCGACTATACCTTTTTCTTTGGTACATAAGTGGTGATTTGCTTAGCCATACCTTTGAAAAGTACTAAATGAAAAGGATACATAGCGTACCAGTACAATCTGCCCCATAATCCGGATGGCCTAAAAGTAGCTACCTGAGAAAGGAATGGTTTGCCGTGAAAGTTAACAATTCTAAATTCCAGCCATGCTTCTCCCGGAACTTTCATTTCTGCATATAACAATAACCTTGTATTTTTTTTATCTGCCAGCAGCACCCGCCAAAAATCAAGCACATCTCCGGCCTGTAAAGAGGTGTTACTGGTACGGCCCCTTCTGGTACCCACACCACCAAACAATTTATCTAAAAAGCCCCTGAGGTTCCATAACCAATCGAGATAATACCAGCCTCTGGTACCGCCGATTCCCCAGATATTTTCAAATACTTCTTCAGCTTGTCGTTCAAAAGGCATTCTTACCTTATATTCCAGCGTTCCTTTTTGAGGTACTTTCACCTGATCCATAAATGTGGTTTCCAGGTAACCTCTGTTCAGCGCATCTTTCCAGCTGGATACAATAGAGTGCTGTTCAATCTTTTCAAAAGCAAGGCTCAGAGCCTTTTTGTAGGTAACACATTCCCTTGGAACTATTTCTTTAATGCGGTTATCTTTACAGATCACTTCATTTTTCATACTATCTACCAGGCTTCTTGCCAAAGAATAAGGAACAGAAGTAACCAGGTTTAGCCAAAGAGATGATAGTCTGGGTGTTAACACCGGCAGTGTAAAAATCCAACGTTTAAGCCCTCTGGATACTGCATATTGAAGCATCATTTCTTTATAGGTGAGAATATCGGGGCCACCAATGTCAAAGGTTTCATTAAAAGCCTTTTCATTCATCAATATACCGCTTAAGTAACCCAGTACATCCCGTATAGCGATAGGCTGACACCTGGTATTTACCCATTTTGGCGTTACCATCACCGGCAATTTTTCTGTAAGGTCACGTATGATCTCAAAAGAAGCGCTACCCGACCCAATAATAATAGCTGCACGTAAAATGGTGTAAGCGATTCCAGATTTTTTAAGTTCCTTTTCTACGGCCAGCCTTGAGGTTAAATGTTTGGAAAGATCATCGTCGTTTACTATCCCTGTTAAATAAATGAGCTGACGACAGGAGGTTTTTTGAATCACTTTAACAAAATGCATGGCTGATTCAAATTCCTGTTCAGAGAAGTGAGATCCTCCGGATGACATCGAGTGTACCAGATAGTATGCCGCATCGATATCTTCTGGAATACTGCTTAAGGTTTCTGGCTTCAGCAGGTCGCCGGTTATAATTTTAACTTTTGTTCCAAAATCAGACTCTTCTGAAAAACGGCGCTTATCACGTACCATACATACAATGTCATGCCCCTGCTCTAAGAGCACTGGTAATAACCTGGTTCCTATATAACCATTCGCACCCGTTAACAGTATTTTCATTGCAAAATATTTGGTTTTAATGGTTAGGAAGCTTGCATCAGCTTGTTCCTGATTTTTTGTAAGCTTTAAGCTGATGCAGCTTTTATCGTAGCCTATTAGTAGTCGATAATGCTATCCTGTGCTTTTACTTATTCATAAGCAAAAGGCTTGAATTATTATTTAATATGGGGTTGATAGGTATCCGTATGGACTACAGCTTTTAATTCCTGCAGGATCTGATAAAGACCAAAATTGGTTCTGTTTACGTAGATAAAATGTTTTACTCCCCTGGCTTGTTTAAATTCAGGCATTTTAGCAATTTTCTCTCCGTAAGCATATAGCTTTTGAAAGAATTCTGGTTCGCTAAAATCGAAGGTACTATTCAGATAAGGTTTAGCGAACAGCTGTATCATTTCCAGGTAAGCCTTGTAGTAAAATTCTATCTGCTCTGGGGTATCACTTGAATGTATCATTTCCAGCTTTCTGAAAGCCTCAATAGTTTTTACCTTGTTATTAACCACATCGGTAGAGATCAGGGAAAAGAATGGCACATAAAAATCGTCAGGTAATTCTTTGATACAGCCAAAGTCTATTACGCCCAATTTTTCGTCTGGAGTGATCATGAAATTCCCCGGATGCGGATCTGCATGGACAGCACGAAGCTCATGCTGCTGGAAATTATAAAAATCCCACAGCGCCTGGCCAATTTTATTCCGAAGTTCCTGTGAGGGACTGGTCTGTAAAAATTCTTTTAAATGTAATCCGTCGATCCAATCCATTGTGATGATCCGCTTACCCGAAAGCTCAGGATAATAAGTAGGGAAAACTACATTGTTTAGAACTTTACAGGCATTGGTAATCTCCATAGAACGGCGAACTTCCAGTTCATAGTCAGTTTCCTCCAGCAGCCTTTCCTCTACTTCTTTAATATAAATATTGAGTTCTTTCTCGCTCATTCCCAATAAGCGGAAGGCAAAAGGTTTTACTAATTTCAGATCGGAAGAAATACTGTCGCCCACACCGGGATACTGGATCTTTACCGCTAATTTTTTCCCCTTCAGTTCTGCCTGATGCACCTGTCCTATAGAGGCCGCATTGGTAGAAACGATATTAAATTTATCATAAATAGCTTCCGGTGTTTTACCGAAGTTCTTCGTAAATGTTCTCACAATAAGAGGTCCCGAAAGAGGCGGGGCATTGTATTGCGACTGCGTAAATTTATCTACGTATGATTTTGGCAATATATTTTTATCCATGCTCAGCATTTGTGCAATCTTTAATGCACTTCCTTTGAGCTCGCTTAATGATTTGTAAATATCAGTAGCGTTATCTTCATTCAGCTCGTCGCGGCCAAGTGATGGATTAAATAGTTTTTTAGAATAATGTTTGATGTAATTCCCGCCAATTTGAAATCCCGTTTTAACAAATTTGGCAGATCGTTCTGTTTTGGTAACAGGAATACTGTTTTGTTCGTCCATGTGTTATTGACTCCTCATTTTTTCTGTGAACTTTCCGTTTCTGGATAAGAACTTTCCGTATTCAAATAAATTATCAAGAGGTGAACGCTGAAAAAGATCAAAGGTCACATTGATACCCTTTTCAATAGCTTCATCGGTTTTTTCAAATCCGGCGCTGTCATCACTGATCCAGAAATTGACAATGAAGGCAAACTGGATCCAAAGTGCATCTTTATAGCGTTTAGTCAGGAACTTACGATCGGCTAGTTCTCCGCTTTCCAGTCCGTCATTAATTAATTCTTCTGCAAAGTTTTCAAAAATAGGTTTCACACCGGATAATGCATCAGGAGCCGCAAACCTGCTGCTTTGTTTTTTCAAACTATAAATGATAAAACTCCGCTGTCTCTTCAGCAATTCCACATAACTATAGAAGAACGAAAGCATTTTATCCCGGGAAGAATACTTTTCCCAAATTTCCTGCTGCCGTATCGTATCAATAGTCTCTGCGGTAAGCTCTACCCAAATGATCTTTTCTATACTTTCAAAAGAGGCATAGAATTCATAGAATTCGGCTTCAGAGATCTTTAATTTCTTGACAAAGCTGTAAACAGATTTCGGCTGTTCGTCATGTGTAAGAACATAATCTATATAACTGTTTTTTATTTGCTGAGACGTTGCCATAAGTGTAGAATTAATGAACGGATAAGTCTCTAAGCCGCACAGTTACCATGCCATGTCTCTCTATTTATAGCTAATAGTAGTATTATGAGCGCATTGTTACTTTACAATTACAGGAATAAAGCATATTTGATTACTTTTACGGTTCATTGAAACACAAGCGCTTACATACCTGCCAAATTTTCGCTATATTTCTGCTTTGGGTATTCTCCATCGCATTGGTACCGTGGAGTTCTGTTCATCAAGATGAAGAGCAGCAGGTGAGTTGTATGCATGGCAGTAAAATATGCACACATCATGCGCATGTTGGAAATGAAGTACATAATTGTCTGATCTGTTCCGTACACTTCATAAAGGATTACTGTAAAAACGCCATTTCTTTTCAGGTCATACTGGAAGGTAAAGTAGTGGTGAAAACAGATAGACTGGAGACCACCTCTTATACGGCTTTGATCCGTTCATCACTTCGTGGTCCCCCGATAGCCTAACCGGTTATTTTACACTTATTTCCACTTTAAATATAAACAACATGGGTTATCCTTAATTAGGAGTAGATCTCCCATGCCGATTAAAATACTTTATGAAACCATCCTAAGCTTACTGTTTACAACAAACAGTGACAAGCTGATGATCGCTTCATCACTGATAAAGACAATATATTCTCAAATGAAAAAAAATTATCTGCTCATCCTCATGCTGCTATATGCTTTTACGGTCACTTTTGCCGCTGAAGCAACCGAATTTAAAGGCAAAATTATTGATGCCCAAACTAAATATCCTCTACCGGGCGCAACGATAGCAATCCCTGATCTGCGTACCTCTGCCATCACCAATAGTAATGGTGAGTTTGTTTTTAAAAACCTTCCTTCAAAGGGGCGTTTTCTTGTTCAGATCAGCTACATCGGATACAGAACGTTCACCCAATCCATAGATCTGGCCAATCCGGGTGCATTGGAGTTTTCCTTACAGCCTAGTGTGATCGAAGGGCGTGAAGTGGTGATCACGGGTTCCGGCTCAAGTTCGGATAACCGTAAAAACAGTACCTCTGTATCTACCGTAAGCAAGGCTGATCTGTTGTACCATCCTTCTACCAATCTGATTGATGCGATATCACGTGTGCCCGGCGTAGCGCAGATCACTACCGGCCCCGGAATATCCAAGCCGGTTATCCGTGGATTAAGTTATAACAGGGTGGTTACTGTTAGTGATGGGGTAAAACAGGAAGGCCAGCAATGGGGTGATGAGCATGGGATTGAAATTGATCAGTACAGTGCCGACCATGTGGAGGTTTTAAAAGGCCCTGCGAGTTTAATGTATGGCTCTGATGCATTGGGAGGGGTAATTAATATCCTGGATGGGCTGCCTGCTCCGGATGGTACGCTGAGAGGGGAATTCCTCACCAATTACGGAACCAATAACGGACAGACCGGAAGTTCACTGATGCTTCAGGGAAATGAAAACGGATTGACCTATAAAGTTCGGGGTACCTATAAAAATGCATATTCTTATAAAACGCCTACAGAATATGTACCTAATTCAGGTTACAATGAAACTGACTTTGAAGGGCAGGTCGGTTTGAATAAAAAATGGGGTTATGCACATTTAGATGCTTCCAGTTTCCGTACCAATCTTGGATTTTATGAGCCTGTAAGAAATGATGCAGGCCAGCTGGTAGATGATAATGGAAACACTTTCTCTGATGCGCAAAATAAAGACAGGACACTGGCTTATCCTAAACAGGATGTCCGCCATTATAAATTGGCTTTAAACAGTAATATACTTTTGGGCAATGGCAGTTTAAAAGCAACCTTAGGTTATCAGCATAACCTCCGGAGAGAGCTGGAAACAGCAGATGAAGCACCAAGCCTGTTCCTGAACAGTTATACTTACAGTTATGATATTAAATATTCCCTTAAGGAAGCAGATGGCTGGGCACCGGTATTTGGTGTTTCAGGAGAGTATATGCATAGTTTAAATACTTCAGGCGCAGAACAGCTGATTCCTGATTATGATTCGCAGGCATTTGGTGCTTTTGGCTATATGAAGAAGACATGGGATAATGATACGTTTAATGCTGGTGCACGTTTCGATTATCGGGGCATGACAGGGAAAGCCTTTGATGGTGCTTCGCAGTTTAGCGGCTTCACCAATAAATTCTCTCATGTAACAGGTGCTTTAGGTTATACGCACGAATTTGATGAGGCCTTTAGTTTTAAGACCAATGCAGGGAGTGCTTTCAGGGCACCAAATATTGCAGAGTTATCTGCCAATGGGGTTCACGAAGGAGCATTTCGGTATGAAATAGGAAATCCGGATCTTAAGCCAGAGCAGAGTTATCAGTTGGATGCTTCTTTTGAATACCAAAATCAATATGTAAGTACCAGCCTGGGCGGTTTTGCCAATATTATCAATAACTATATATATTATAGCACAGATGGCACCAATAAGCTGGTAGATGGAAGAGAATATCCTGTCTACAATTTTGTGCAGGACAATGCCTTTTTACGTGGCATAGAGGCTGCTTTTACGCTGCATCCAGTTAGCTTTATTCATTTTGAAAATAGTTTCTCTTATACCAGGGCTACCAACCGTACTACACACGGATCGCTTCCTTTTATTCCTGCTGCCACTTTACGTAATGAACTGCGGTTTGAGCCGAAGATCAACGGAACTTCCCACTCATATATTTCTGTAGGTATAGATAACTTCTTTAAACAAACGAAGATCGACAGCTTTGAAACGCCAACTTCAGGATATACGTTGCTAAATGCATCTGTAGGAACTACCTTAAAATTGAGTAAGAACCAAAGTATTACTGTTTATGCAGCTGGCAAGAACTTATTGAACAAAGCCTATTATGATCATTTGAGCCGTTTTAAACCCGGCAGATTAAGTGATGAAGATCCAACATTAGGGATTTACAATATGGGACGTAATATTACTTTCGGTGTAAATATTCCTTTTACGCTTAAAAAGTAAGCAACAACTCTGTTATAAAGCCTCCTGTTCTGATAGAATGGGGGGCTTTGTTGTAACAATATAACTAAGTTTACAACTTTCAGCAGCCTTTGGTTGTTTCAAAGGTGAAACTTTTAATCTATATGTTCCCAAAAATTTTTGTTCCGGTCTTCTTCTTATTTTGTTTATCATTTTCCGTATCAGCTCAAAAAACTGATACACTTTCTATTACTTTAGAAGGGGTAAAATATCCATATGCAGTAAAATACTTTCCTATTCATACAGAAGGACAGGATATCCGCATGGCTTATATGGATGTTG
>Ga0233344_1000187_pt1 | contig 11413 bp, 7 predicted proteins | sample GEONDECOMP281_FD_180697 | JGI IMG/M metagenome (GOLD analysis project Ga0233344, IMG submission 180697) | Leaf litter microbial communities from Shasta-Trinity National Forest, California, United States - GEON-DECOMP-281 | ecosystem: Environmental > Terrestrial > Plant litter > Unclassified...
AAAAGTGCCTCTCTTAGTAGTCCTCCATTTATATTTGGATAATCATTAATAAACAGTGTGTTCCAAAATGAGAGTGGCTCACCAGAATGTATCAACATAAACCACCTTATCGGAAATGGAGAGGTGAAATTATTAAACTGTCCTTGCTTCCAATCAACTTTAAATTCCCTAAAAACTAAATTAAAATCATTTGCGACTGAGGTTTCAATAGTCAAAAATAGAGATAGAAAATCGGGTAGCACTGTTTTTGCCATCGGATTAAGTTCATTTGGTATAAGCACTAATTCATTTTCTGATATTTCAGAATAGCAGAATCTGTGCTGAAGTTCAAGATTGAATTGTCTTGATCGATCGGTAAATTCTTTTATAATGGTAGACCCAATATTGACATGATATGGATATTTATAATTAATATTATTCTTGACATCAAGACTTTCAAAAGAATCTAAGATTTGGTCGCGTTGATCGTCATTATTTCTAAATTCAGATGTCTGTAAATGTTTAAATAAAAGTTTGGAGTCTTCAAAACTATTTGAATCTGTAATTAACAGTGTCAAATTTTTCTTAAAATCAATTGAAAATGCCTGGTTTATGAGATTACGCTTGGCTATTATCGCAAATAGAAAGAAAGCGTCAAAAATTTCATCTTTGTAACTATCTACTTGATCGGCTGGAAACAATGGTAAAAACCTATCAGATACTATAGTAACATTTTTCTCAAAAGACAGTATCCTTTTGTTGGCATTCAAAAATTTCAACTTGAATTCTTTGTCACGCCTGTTGTACTTATCAGATGATCTATAAGACATTATATCAAAAAGCGCAAAGTCTTCTAGCTTTTGCTCATTTTTAGAAACTATAAGCTTTAATAATAAATCTAGATAGAAAAGATATTCCAATAGAGGTTTATTGAATTCTTTTTGATAATATGGAACGATTAAATGAAATTGATCAGATTGAGAAAAAACAAATTTATAATACCATTTTCCCAACTCTTTAAGTATAAAGCAATTGAAAGGATTTATACCTTTTGATTCCAAAGTTTCTAAAACAATATCGTTTAACGTATCAAATGGAGTTTCTGTATTTAATTCCATAAAATACATTTAAACGAATACATAGCGCGAGAAATACCAATAAAGCTTTGAATTTTAGTGATATCATTTAGTGATGAAGTTACAAGTATAATATTTTCAGCCTCCAAACCTCGGTACATTACAGGTGTGGTAAAGCGTACCTTCTGATTTCTTATGTTAATGTTCTCAGGCGTCAATTCTTCTAGATTACTTCTAAAGTAATCATGTGCTACCTGTCTAAAATCACCAATCAAGTGACTGTCAACCAATATCAAATACCTCCCGAATTCCATATTTACTCGATCAACTACGTCTTTTATCGATTTTAATTTTTCGATCTCATTATTTACACTCAAAAACAACTTACTGAAATCTTTTGAAATTTTCTTATACTGGCTATTTTTTAAAAGCTGCATCATATCAGAAATGTCTCTATTTTGAGTACATCTCCAAGTTGTATCAAATAAATAATGAACAAATGTTGTTTCAAGTAAAAAATCAGCATACCAATCAATATCCTTAAAATTTTGGACGATGGCTTGCTCTGCGTCATATAAGATCAAAAACTTCGGCTTTTTCATTTTTACCTCGACTTCGTTTATGAAATCATACAAACCTTTGTCAAAAAATTCTTGGGCTTCATCGACGATGATAAAATCAATATCAGAATCTAAGTCATCCACTTTTATGCCTGGATGATAAATGCGAAAAGTAACCAAATTTGGGTCAAGCTTGTATTCCTCATAAATAAGATACTCCATTTTTGAGCGCAGTAGGCGATTGGCACAGTAAAAAATCCCTTTATGTTGCTTTATTAGATTTTCAGCTAAAAACTTTGTTGCCAGGACAGTTTTACCAGTTCCAGGAGCCCCTTGTACCATTACCTTTCTATTTTTCCGAAGTCCCTTTAAAATTTCGTAATTTTCTTCAAGAATAATCTCGTTCTTAACTCTATTCGGATCAAAACCGTAAGTAGTTTGAACTGGAAAAAGTTCTGAACGTAACCTATCAATATCTCTTTTATTTAGCTGGGGATACTGTTCCCAAACTTTAGTCTCCAACCTATCTTTATTAATAGAGGGATTTAATTGCTTTATGATATTTTTGCGTGCATCTTTCGCCAATTGGGTCAGAAAATTGTAAAAAAGCTCATTTTTACCGAAATCCGAATCTTTTTGCTCTATGTTCCTTTTAGAAAAAAAAAGATATTGATATCCATAAAGTTGCGGTCCTTTAAGTATGAAATTTGATTCGTGAGGAAAGACAACTGCCCTATAAATAAATGGATTTGAATCGATGAGGCTCTTTAAAGAATGTACATATTCTTTGGCTTGATTGAAAGGGTTTTGAGCTTCATAACGTTTGTTGTTATCTTTTTTGTCATAAGAAAAGTAAACATCATCATGATCAACCTCAATGCCACCACCTTTTACTTCTATAATTAAAGCGCCAAATTTACTTACTATCAGATAATCAATCTGTCCTTCTACCTTACCTTCACTTGATGGATGAGATGAAAGATTATAATTATGTTTTACATACCAAGTCTCGTCCTTTAAAAAGTTATTCTCATTAAATTTAAGCAGCTCTTGATAAATCCAAATTTCACCATACAAAGGGCTTTTGTCCTGTCTGCATATCTGTGATTCAAGGTCATTCTTAGGATAGTTATCTATAAAATGTACAGGCATAATTAATCTGCTAACTTAGATTGGCAATTGTAGAAATTTTATTTACTGCATATAATGCCATTACCTGCTTTTCTGGAATGGACAACTTAGTCGGAAATATACACTCCTCTTTTTGTACATATAAATCTCTATTTACATCCAGTTCGCAAATAATTTCCGCAACTTTTTCGATAAGTTTGGTTGGTTCAAAATATCCGTCTTTACTCATTTGCTCTTCATGCATTGCCTGCAAAATATTTGATTGAGCGATTTTTTCAGAAAAACCATTATTTATTATTTCTAAGAACTTAGTTCCATTCTTAAATTTTGATATGACTGGCTCTATTTCCTTGTAAAATCCATCTTCATATGACCTGCAAGGAAAACCGTCTCCGTTACCATATTGAACAGATGTCATCCATTTAATACGAGATTTGTCATTTGCGACAATGTCATAGTTAGACAATGTCACAGTTATATTCCCATCTTTAAAAGGATGTCGTCTAAATCTAGAACCATTAGTTCTTTTTGGGGGATTGTCAAATTTCTTTTGCTTATAATTATTCAAATTATGACCTATTCCTAATAAAGGCTTCAATTCAATAATTGGATGTACGGGAAGAGTTAAACCCATAGTTCGTTTTAAAGTTGCTGCAAAGGATTTGCTCACTGAAGGACAAACAGCATTTCCAGCCAATCGCCATTTGGCACTTTCGGAACCAATAAATTGAAAAGTTATGGGAAAACCCATTATCGTAGCGGCCTCTCTTACAGTAGGTGTTCGATACTCTCCATTTCCTGTCCTAGCAAATTCTGACTCATATATAATTGCCTCTCGGGAAGTCCCGATTTTGGTTGCAGTTATTGTACGACTTGGTTTTAAGTTGTTTTCAGGAAAAGACATCATCCCCATATAAGGATGGTTTGTCTTCATAAATTTAGAGTTTTTCCATTCAGTTTCATAAAGACCACTATCGTAGAAATGGTCGCTAAGTTCAGATTGCTTTATTTTAATAACTGGATATAACGGATCCACAACCTGGCTATCTGAAAATGGATAATTTGGCTTAGGTAAACTTTTTTTTACGAAATCCAAAGTTCTGAAAGCTGGAAGGTCAGAAATTTCATTCGGATCACGAAATAACCGTTCAGGAACTATAAGCCTTCCCTCTGAAATTATTTCACCCGAAATAACCCTACGTCTTGCCTGTGGCGAACCATATTCAGCAGAGTTAATTATTGTATTATTATCCTCAATAGACAAAGCAACTTTGTCAGGATCAATTTTATGTAGAATGGCCCATTCTTCCAACGACAGATTCCTAAAAGTATAATGAGGCTGCAAATGACTTAAAGATTTTGTTACATTTTCCATAAACCAACCTTTCAAAACCGATCCAGGCATATGTTTTTTAATAGCCACAATTTTAAGAAAGGTTTCGGTTAATGTTACTCCAAGTGACTTATCAGCTTTTCCTGACTTGTTTGAACTCGAGAAACTAACGCAAGGTGGACTCCCTATAATCACTGAAGTGTTAGGGAGATTTTCAATCCGTTCTATTGAATTTCCAAAATCTAGAACATTCTGAACTTTACAATCTAAGCCAAAATTGAAATTGAAAGTATCAATTGCTGGCTTCCAGTTATCAATTCCCAAAATTATTTTATATCCTTGTTGTCTAAACCCTTCAGAAAATCCCCCCGCACCGCAAAAAAAATCAAGCACCGTTAAATTAATCATAGCTGAAATATAGCATTATCATATAGGTTGTAAAAAATATTTTTCATGTAATCTACAATATTTTTTAAATCATTTTCATCGTCATGTCCCTTATCCTAATAATTTGTCATGGCATTTTCATCAAAATGGGGTTTCTTTTGATCTCGTGTATTATTTCCTTAAACTTTGTTAGCCATATTAATAATGCTCCAAGTTATATAACATTACATCTTTTACATTATAATTAATTATTCTCGGTAAATATATGCCTAGCCATTGACTAATATCTACGGGAAACCGTAAGGCAAAATCGTTAATAACGACCGGGTGATATTAACGCTTAAAAGCGATTGTAACCAAAATGAAAAATGATTTTTTTGGACTAATCAAGGCGTCTAGTTACAGCTGCTTTAAGAAATATAAGTAAAAAGATTAAACTAAGGTCCCTGTTTTGGACTGCTGAGGTATTTTCAAATTGGGAGTGTCAATCTAAAAAATATCCAAAAATCAGCGACTTTAATAAGAATTCTTTTTTGTATCTTTATTCATGAGCTTTTGGGAATTAAACAGGTATACTTATAACAGTTTCGCGGAACTTCCACACAAAGAGGTGATAATTTTGATCAATGACCTTTCCAGGGAAGATATCATTGAATGGCTATCTTGGAATGACAAAAATGGTATTTATGAAGATTCCCAATCTTTAAAAGAACTTGGGAATATTATGTCAAGGGATGAAGGGGTCGAAATAATGTTGAGGCATATAAATGAAAGTAGATTTGATGTAGTTTAAATACAAATGTTAATCTGATAGCTTATATAAAAATAATGGGGAATTCATAAACTATTGATGCGCGCCTGCGACTTTGTTAACCTTAATACTAGGATAATTATAGCTTCTTAAACATCCTTAATTACATTTGTTTCACCATTATTGTCAATATTATTATTTGCTCCTCTTTTCAAACTAAGTTTGACCTTCGGACTCTTAATTTTTTCACATACCCAAGCCACTCGGCCAAGAGAAAGCAGGATTATTTGATTTTGGTATCCCGTCAGTTGTTTATACACTCTTTTCAATTTAAAATCTATCTGTTGTTTTCTTCATCGTAAGATGACCCCAGAAAGTGTCTAATTTTTCGGTAAGATTTGCAACCTGATCATTCTGTTCTTTTATTTTTTAGATTGTTGTCCCGTTAATCGAGATTCTAATTCTAAAATATATTTACGCTGATTCTCTAATAATTCCTCTTTACCGTATATGATCTGTTTTTGAAGTTCGATTTTGTCTTTAAGAGTACAAAAAACCTCATCCTTTAAATTTTGTTCCACCTCCAAAATCGATTTTAAAGGTTCAACGGTATAGTAAAATTCCAATAGATTTTCTTGTAAAAGTCCCGAAAGCTTGATTAGTCGAGATGGATAAATATCATCAAGCTTTAATACTTTGTCGAATGCAGATTCGGACAGACCAATATAAGCGGCAGCATCTTTATTAAAAATGTTTTTACTTCTAAGCTTTAATCTAAGATACTCGCCGATTGAATCATTCATTTACAAATTTTCTTAAAGCTTACGGATATTTACCTACGTTGACCTACCTAAATTAGGTAGATAAACTATTAATATTTGAGAATGCTGAGTCCTGTTCTTGCATCTCGTGAACCAGACCGGCAGGAATTACAGCATCGCGCAAAAAATAAAGATTATCCAGATTAGTCAAACCGAGGAGGTAATACTTATAATGAAAGATGTTCAAACTAAAGAACCGCTGGATCTCATGCAGTTCATCTTTGAAATAGAGCATAACATCTGATTTCTCTCCGATAGGCAGTTTAATTGTAAGCTGATAGAGATCAATTTCAAAAATTTTAAAGGAGTACAGTACCGGCTTAATCTTTTTAAAAAACACTATTTCCTCGTAGTGGTTTTCAAAGGAATATCCTCCGACAATCTCTTTGAGACTTTTTGTTGTATCCTGTACCAAATTCAAGGACGATGCAAGCCGGTTTATAGGTGAAGTACTCTCCACAATAACTTTATTTAATTTTACTTCAAATTGTCTTAGCAACTTTTCACTTAGTTCGTTGATCATATGCGATATGTTAAATGATTAATTCATACCGCTAATCGAAAGAAATTAAAAAAGAAAAAAAAGAGACAAGGGTTACATCACAAAGTGCAACGAACGAGCAAATACTAGCTTTTCAGCACTCTAAAAGCACTTTTCACATGACACTTTGGAAGAAAATTTAGATTAGCGATGTGCTTTAAAAGCTATAATTGTAGACCCTCTATTAATTATCTGGATTTTATTGATAAATTCAGCTCGAAACAACAATGAATCTTGTTACACGAACCCAACTAATAAATGAGTATCATATAAAAGTTTCACTAAATCCTCATATTTGAGCCAAATTGACGATTTGAACAGATTTATTTTTGCCAACCTTATTAAGCCACAGGGAAACGCGACGGGAATCTTTTAAGAAGGGTGATCGATGTAAGCTCATTTGCATCCCGCAGGCCAAAAATGTGCTAATATAGATTATCAACGCTGGACAATATAACTGCAGTAAAAAATTACTCTTTTAAAAGAATATGTGATTTAATCGATCAGCAAGGTAATACCGGAACATGGATGTTTGAGTTTTTTGGTGAAAACATCAATGCGTTTGTGTCTGCACAGACTACCGGAATAATGAAAGAGAATGACCATTCTTAGTCATCCAACAAGAAAGGGATTGAAAATATGACTGATTTAATTTCTGCAAAAACATTAGTATTAGAAAAAAACAACCAATTAATACGACTAAAAAGATGAACGCCACCGAAAAAATTAATGAAACGCATCTCGCCGTTTTGCGCAAGTCACTAATAACAGGTAATCTGGTATCTGAGCAATTTCCATTAAATTTTGCTTACCAAGAAAGTATTGAGGAGCTAAAGATTATGAGCCAAAATGAAAATCGCGATGCTTTTGAGTTGGAGAATTTTATAAATAGGTCTGAACTCGTTAATCTTAAATCCAGCTTTAATTTCTGTTATTATCTGGGAGATGCCTACCAGGGAATGCCTGCATATACTGGGATCGATCCTGCTGTGTATGAACAGGAAAAGCAAAGGCACCAAGCAAAAATTGATGATCCAAAAAGGATAAATGTAAAATCGATAAGCGAGCGTGAATTAAAAGATTTTGTTAAGAGGAAAAGAGAATTTGTATATCAAACTTTTAAGCGAAGACAGCTCGCTCATGCCTTAGATGTTTGCTATGCCTCTATGAAACTAGATCAGGACGTTTTTGCACATTCACACAGAAAGATTGGGTACAGCTATCCTGAATTTCACTTGAGTGATGACTTTACGGTAGGATATTATACCAATTTTGGTTTTGGAAGTGCAAGCTTTTTCTATACAAATATAACTTATAAAGGCATCGATATCAGACCATATTCTGATTGGATACGATATAGACATGCTAACAAAATCGATATTATTCGTTATACCAGACGCTATTATCTAGAGAATAAATATTGGAATCATGCATTGTTATTCACAGCAAAAACTTATAATCATTCTGTGAATGATTCAAAAACATTTGTAGATAGTTGGATCATTAATGAATGTAAGGAAATGGTAGCAGGTCTGGAAAAGATCTTAAATTCTACCAAGGAATTCACATTAATGAATAACTTCTTTCAAGAAGGAGAAACAGTTACTCTAATAGACTTTGATCTTATTATATTTAAGGGAGAAAGGATCTCTGGAGCATTGAGTTTCCTTGATAAATTAAACGAATTGAAGGAAATTTCACACCATATTGAAGGTTTTATCAAAAGGATAGTAAATTGTAACCTGAAGGTATATCATCAGATGTTGGGATTCATTTCTAATTATGCAGGTAGACTAGTAAAATTAAATGAGGAGGTGCAGGATTATGACCAGCTAATTTTGGCTGTTGAGGAAAGGATCTTGTTGTTGCAAGTTGATAGGAAAAAGATTGCTGACGACTTATACCCAGGAGTGGAGCTAAATATTACTTCAAATTATAATGTAGAGCAGCGATTTATAGAATTGTTTCCAATTCTTTTAGTTCACCGCGAGACAATTGATAACTTAAATAAAAAACGGGAGGAATTAAAAAATCACATATACACACTTAGCAGTACTAAAACGATGCTGGAAGGTTTCTGCGAAACCATAGAATTGCATTTTAAGTCAATGGGAGATAATAGCTTAGCAATAGCCTAAATTGTTATTTTTAAACAAAAAATGACAAAGGTGATAAACGGAACAAATCCGCATCATCATCTTTGTTGCCAATACTTTTCATTTTTATCGTCTACTTATTTGGTTCCATAAGTTCCGTCAGTTGAATAACTACATTGTCTACAAATTCAATGACTTGTTCAATAGATAAAACATGTGAGAAATTAAAGTCAAATTTTTGGCACCAAATGTTATCATAGGGATTTGGGAAATCTAGAGATGGATTGTTTTTTCGTTTAATACCAACCGTTAGTGTGCTATTATTATCAAAGTCAAAACTAATCTTCTCATTACCAACGATCTTTAACATTTCAATCGCCTCACCCCAAAAATAATTGGACTGTCCACACCTATGATTCTGTAAATCTAAGCCAAAACGTTCATTGAGTTCTGAAATGACATCATTTCGGTATGTGCTAATCATGACTTTCGCATACCAAGCGGAAGGTTTAATAACAAAATGGTGAAAGTGCAAATACTTTACCTTACTACAGCCTTGTTTCTGCCTCCAAATAAAAAATTCAACATCGGCATAGAGCGCGGTATGAGTTTTTTGAAAATGTGAGTTCCATTGGACATCATCATGTTTTAAAGTCGACGGTTTAAGTAACGCAGATTGCACAACAAGCCTTATCGAATTTATGTCCGGCAGATTAGTGAGATCGCGAACGACCTGTCTCCCAAGGGCATCACGGCGAAGAATTAATTCCCAGTTAGCATATGTGTCTAAGTGGGTAAATTCATTTATTTTATTCCAGGAATCAAGTTGGGAAATTAAATATCTAAGCAATCCATGGTCTTCAATTATTTGAGCAGAACCTGAACCATCAAAAAGTTGCTCCGCTATTTTTAATCGGTGCTCAAATTGATCCAGAGATGGCCGGTCTTCTAATAGAAAACCTATATTTCCACGAAAAAGAGGGTGTTTTTCAGCCTCAAGAATTTGTACTACCCACTTGTCATCTCGCATTAATGACGCTTTTAGTGCTTCCTCTTCTATCTGGAGTGAAATGATATTGGTTGCAGATCGGGTTATCTCATTGGAGTCTAATTGTAAAAACGAATAAATATCCCTACTGCCTGTAGATAATTGCTTTATCAGTCTCATTGCACTGATCATAGCTCCAATACTTCGAATATCAGGGTCACTGATAATATTCCACACTACACGCAACCAATTGGAAAACATGAGTTGCTCAAAATCATTTTGCTCTAAATAAAGAGATATTCCCAAAAATAGAAGTCGTTGAGTTTGGGAAATTTGCGCATCAAACAATGACCATTTCTGAGGAACTGGCCATGCCGGGGCTAGTGATTCTTCAATTTGATCACGATGTGAAGTCAGAGAATCTAATATTTTTTCCATCCGGCCAACTACGTCGGCATTTAAAATACTAGCGTAATGCGTAAATAATTGGTATCTAAATGTATTTCCAATTTCATCAGCATTATATAAAAATCTGAAACGTTCATCCATTTCTACTTCTTGCATCTTTTTAGGAGATGAAGGGCTAACAATAAATTCATTAAGAAGATACCTGTTAATAAATGCAAGGAAGAAATTGTCTACAATCTTATTCTCATTTTTTTCCTGGGCTTTTGCCGTTTCCCAGAAAATATCCGTCCAGGCATTGTCTAGCTTTGAAGCGAAAGCTATAAAATATTTAAGCTTGCTGCCCTCAAACTCTGTATCAACATAAAAATCTTCCCGATCAGGATTTCTGGCGTCTTTCATCCAGTTAATTAGGTCTGCTTTGAAATTTTCAAAACCTGTAAGCTGCTTTCCACGGGCATTCATCTTGATGTAAAGTTCATCAGTGAGATTAAACCCATCCATTGGAAGGACAAAAAAACAGAGCTTAGATAATTTTCCGAATATGGGAACTTGTACTTCTTTGTATCTGGTATCGATAGCAGCGATCATTCTGACCATGCTCATCACAGTTGGATCATTCTCATATCTTTTATGAAACCAAAAAGCGTTGTGTATTTTTTCAGCCGGATTTTTAGGAAAGCCAATTTTCGAAATTTCTTCACAAAATGCTTTTGCTGTCGCTCGTGTGGCATAACTGAAATTAGAAAGCCTACCTCTGAGCTTTTCAAGGTCGGCCCCTTCTAGTTCTTTGTTTCCAACGTACCAATATAACAGAAAAAGAGTTGTTAATCTCTGTTGTCCGTCGAGAGGTAGAAAAGCATTTTTGTCTTTCGCGGTTTCCTTAATAGATCCATACACGAAATCTAGTTGCAATTCGGTATCATGCACCAGCGCATCAAATAATGCACCAAGAAAACGATCACGGACAATCTCTTCCCCCACTCTTCCCTGTGCATAATCTCGTTGGATAATAGGAATTTGTATACCTCTTAAACTTATCTGTTTTGTCTGATCAGCTTCCGTGAAACTAATCTCTCCATCCAGGAGATCTAATAAATTATACGTATCCATTTTTTGCATTTTTTCTTGGTAATAGATCTTCTAAGGTTTCTTCAATGTCTCTCCTGTAGGCTTCAACGTCTGCTATATTCCAGGAAGATTTGGGATTGGCACCGAAATATTTAAAAAAAACATACTTTGTGCATATAGGAATAAATGTTCCTGATTGATCTTTCTCAACAATCTTTCTCCTTTTTGTTATGAATAAAGCATTCCCATAACCACGGTTTGTCCCGGCATCCAG
>Ga0233344_1000188_pt1 | contig 11397 bp, 8 predicted proteins | sample GEONDECOMP281_FD_180697 | JGI IMG/M metagenome (GOLD analysis project Ga0233344, IMG submission 180697) | Leaf litter microbial communities from Shasta-Trinity National Forest, California, United States - GEON-DECOMP-281 | ecosystem: Environmental > Terrestrial > Plant litter > Unclassified...
CCTTGCTTTCCTGATGCTCCACCAGCGCCATCACATCGTGCGTAAAATCTGGTAATGGTTGCTCCATTACTTGCTCTTTTAACAATAAGCTAAGCGTGGGATCGAGCGCAGTTTCTTCCTGAAGATCAGCTATCACTTCCTTCATCACTATTGCTGTAAAATCTGCAGCAGGTAATTCTGTATCTGCATATTTAACTACTTTCCTAAAAATATGATCCTTTCTGCTGTTCATCTTAGTCAATCTTTTTTGCTTCGTATTCCAATAAAAACCGGAGTTCGCGCTCTAATTTCTTTCTTGCCCTAAACAACTGGATTTTAATATTAGCCAGTGAAAGGCCTGTTATTTCCTGTATCTCTTTGGTGGGTATTTCATTAATGTAATATAACGTGATTAATAAGGCTTCTGTTTTAGGTAGTTTTTGAATAGCCTGTTGTACGTATTTACGCTGTTGTTTGACTTGCAGCTGATCAATCCCTGTAGCATCATGGTCTAAAGTATACTGATCATGAAGCTCCTCACTGATAGAAACAGTACTGATCCTGTTTTCTTTCAATTTAGATACAGCTGTTCTGTAAACGATAGTATATAGCCAGGTAGAAAATTTAGATTTCCCCTGAAAACTATGCAGTTGCTGATAGGCTTTGATAAAGCTTTCCTGGGCAGCATCCTGTGCATCTTCTGGGTCAGTCAATATTTTTACGGCTATCGTATAAACCATATTTTTATATCTGTCCACTAGAGATGAATAAGAAGACGGGTCTCCGTTTTTTATACGATCAATATAGACATGGTCTTCCGGATGAATCATCAGTGATAAGAGCAGTAAAAGAGCTGCCTGGTTACAGATTTATTCATTTATTTTCAATCATATATTTCAATCAAATATTGTAACCATTCTTTGAAGAGTTCTGTCATATGGGTAATCAATCGAAAGAATAAATTAAAAATATCAATTATGGATGAGATTACCAGAGATGCAGTTGTATCAATCGCCGCCTTCGCCGCAATTTTCGGAATACTCTATGTATTTGTCATTACCCGTCACAGAGAACGGATGACGATGCTGGATAAAGACCTCTTTCCTTCTGCATTTAATTCAGGAAAGTCCTCTAATGCGCAAACCTTGAAATTTGGAATGCTGTCTGTAGGGATTGCAATAGGTATTTTAGCGGGGCATGTGCTCACTTATTATTATGATGTTGCCAAATCAACAAGTTTCTTATCTATGTTATTCTTATTTGGGGGATTAAGCCTGATCGCCAATTATCTAATCGTAAGAAAAAGCCGGGACTAGTTCTTCCCGTTACACTGAAAATTTTAATTAATCCATCTATCCCGGTAAACTTGTTTCTTCCCGGCAGGAATTGCTATGTCCATTTTTTAATAACGCCTCCCTATGAAAACATCAATTAAAAACATCCTGATCATTATCTTCTTCATGTTATTCGTTTTTAGTATAAATTTATTCGCGCAATCTCCATCAAAACAAGATGCTGTTCATGGATTAAAAGAAGTTGCTATTACCGCCAATAAAACGATCATTAAACAAAAATCTGACCGGATCATCTATGATCTGCAGGCCGATCCGGAAAGTAAAGGAAACAGTGTGCTGGGCATGATACATAAGATTCCTTACCTGGCTGTAGATGCAAATGGTCATATCCAGCTAAAAGGGAATACCAATTTTAGGGTGCTGATCAATGGTAAGCCATCGGGTATCATTGAGGGGAACCTGAAAGATCTGCTGAGCAGTATGCCGGCTTCCACTATTCAGCGTATTGAAGTGATCACCATACCGCCTTCAAAGTATGATGCAGAGGGTTTGGCAGGGATCATCAATATCATTACCAATAAAAAAGAGACTAGTGGATATAGCGGTACGCTCAACGTAAATGAACAGTTTCCTGCAGCAGGCCCTGGCACTGAAGGTTCATTTTCCATGAAGCAAGGTAAATTTGGTCTCTCTGCTTTTGGTGGAGCAGGTTTAAACAATACGCCGCAAACTGTAAATTCAGCAAGCCGTACCGCTATAGGAGCCTCACCGACCAATTTAATACAGGAGGGGGAAAGCAGGCATAATTCCAGGAATGGTTATTTTGGTACGGAGCTGAGTTATGAAATTGACTCGCTAAACTTGCTCTCTGCCCAGTTAAATTGGTACAGTAACCGCAATAGAGCAAGTGGAGATCAGTACTTCCGTCTTACAGGGGCAGAAGGATTACTACAGCAATACCGCCTGGACAATACCAGTAATGGGAACAGAAATGGACTGGATGCTGCCATCAACTATCAATTGGGTTTTAAGGCCGATAAGAATAGGCTGCTTACTTTTTCATACTTATTTAGTGATAATAATAACAAGCAGCTTGGCAATGTAACAGTGATCGACCCTGTGAATTTTTCTGCACCAGATTATCAGCAGGATAACCGTGAAAAATCACCAGAGCACAGTGTGCAGGTAGATTTTCTATATCCACTAAAAAAGCTGACCATAGAAAGCGGTATTAAGGGAGTTTTCCGGGATTACCAAAGTAATTTCCAGTATTTGTCTTTGAACGCAGCAAGTAATGAATTTGAGCTGCAGCCTGATTTCTCAGACCGTTATAATTATATGCAGCAAATAGTAAGTGCCTATAATTCTTATGAGCTTAATTTAAGAAGCTGGAGTTTTAAAGGAGGTGTCCGCGTAGAAGAAACATTAACGCAGGCAGATTATCTTTCCAGTAGTTCAAAAGTGAAACAGAACTATTTGAAAGTACTCCCAAACATTAGCATGAATAAAAATTTTACTGATGGAGATAGCTGGAGTTTTGGTTTTATGCAGCGCATAAAGCGTCCTGGTATCAATAGACTGAACCCGTTTGTGAACCGTTTAAATCCCGATTTTGAAACTGCGGGTAACCCTAACCTGCAGCCGGTGCTGGTCAATGATTTTCAAACGGGATATACTCACTCTGGAAAAACAGCGGTTACTGTTGGATTTGATTACTCTTTTCTGAATAATGCAGATTTGCAGGTGGCCAATTTTAATCCTTTGACACAGGTTACACGTACTACTTATGAGAATACCGGAAGAATCAGCGGGCTAAGTAATTTCATTAATATCAATCGTTCATTAACCAAACACTGGAACGTCAGTTTAAACAGCAACCTGATCTATTTTAGGATTGAAGGGGAAACGGATGGAGTAATGATAAAAAGAGAATTGCTAAGTTATGCTATTAATTTATCAACAGGATATGAATTTAATAAAGGCTGGAGGTTAAATGCCGGTATGGATGTTCAAAATCATAATCCCACAGGCTTACAGGTAACATCAAATGGAATGGTTGCTACATCCCTGGGGCTGAATAAAGAATTGATTCAGCATAAATTATCCATATCAGCAGTGGTCAGCAACCCATTTGTGAAATACAGGAATAGTAAAACTGTTACTACAGGGCCGGATTTTTACAAGACCACTTCTGCTCAAAATTATTTTAGCAGTTACCGGTTTAGCTTAAATTATAATTTCGGTAGTATGAAAGATAAGATACGGAAGAACAAAAAGGGGATTAGTAACGATGACGTATCAAATGGGAATTAAACCGCAGAGTTGAATTGAAATTTATACATTTAGTGTTTTAATTAAAGATAATGTATAAAATATCTAAAAGCGGTTGTATTAAAGGATTAAAGCTGGTTGCAGGTTTAATCCTGACAGCGACCAGTGTTGCCTTTGGACAGCACACTGAAGATGAAGGAACAGGCAATCTTAAATATATTGATCCGCTGATCGGTAATGTGGGCCAGATTCTGGAACCCACCCGTCCTACGGTACAATTACCCAATCAGCTGATCAGGATGTTTCCGCAACGGGAAGATTATAGAGCAGATCAGATTTCAAGCTTCCCATTGACTATTGTTTCGCACCGTTTGGGTGAAGTATTCAGTTTAAAGCCCACAGCTAAAACGATTGAATTAAATAGCTGGACTGCAAAGATGCCGTATGATCATGATCTGGAAATTAACCGTCCATGGTTTTATTCTACCTACTTGATTGATGAAGATATTAAGGTGGATTTTGTTCCCGGCAAAAAGGCAGGATATTATCAGTTTGAATTTCCTGAACAAGGGCCAAAAGCACTTTTACTCAGCGTATATAATGAAGGACCCAGTGAATTTAAGTTTATCTCTGCTACCGAAATAGAAGGATTGGAAACCTATCATGATGATATTAAAGTATATGTTTATGGGGTTTTTAGTACTGGTGCAACCGCTGGAACAGTTAAAGATAACAAATTGATCAGTGCGCATTCAGTTAGTGGTAAAGACGTGAAAGCCTGGATTAAGTTCCCCCAAAATGTAAAAAACGTTCAGTTTAAGTATGCAATATCCTATATCAGCGCTGCGCAGGCGCATAAAAATTTCGACCATGAGTTAACAGATCAAAGCTTTGACCAGTTAGTGAAAAATGGGGAACAGGCTTGGGCTAAGGTGATCAATCAGATTCATACTGAAGGAGGCACAGAAGCGCAGAAAAGATCTTTTTATACCGCACTTTACCGTACCCATGAGCGTATGGTAGATATTACAGAAGATGGTCAGTATTTTAGTGGTTTTGATCATCAGGTTCATCAAACAATACGCCCTTTTTATGTGGACGACTGGGTATGGGATACTTACCTGGCTCACCATCCGCTAAGAACGATACTTGACCCTGCACAGGAAGGGGACATGCTCAATTCCTATGTGCAAATGTATACGCAGGATGGCTGGATGCCTACTTTTCCTGTTTTATTTGGCGACCATGTGTGCATGAATGGTTTCCATTCTACCATAACTTTTCTGGACGCCTACCGCAAAGGGATAAAAAATTATGATGTAGAAAAGGCATATGAAGGAATGCATAAAAATGCTACGCAGGCGACTATGCTGCCCTGGAAAAATGGACCGAAAACAGCTTTGGATGATTTTTATAATGAAAAAGGATATTTCCCTGCATTGGCTTTAGGAGAGAAGGAGACGAATTCCAGTGTAGATCCTTTTGAAAAGCGACAGGCAGTAGCCGTAACTTTAGGCGGTAGTTATGATGACTGGGCTTTAGGTGAACTGGCAAAAGATCTGGGTAAAAAGGAAGATTTTAAACAGTTTAATGCAAGGGGACAGAACTACCGTAATTTATGGAGCGCTAAAGACCAGCTGTTTATGCCAAAGGATAGTAAGGGGAATTGGGTGAAAATTGACCCGAAGTTTGATGGTGGAATGGGTGGAAGGGACTATTATGATGAAAATAATGGCTGGACCTATCTATGGCAGGTACAAGAAGATGTGGATGGTTTAATTGGTTTGTTTGGTGGTAAAAATCAAATGGAAGCTAAGCTGGATCAGCTTTTTCGGGAGCCTTTAGACCATAGCCCTTATGCGTTTCACGCTAAATTTCCTGATGCTACAGGTTTAATTGGTCAGTATTCAATGGGCAATGAACCAAGTTTTCACATTCCTTATTTATACAATTATACAGGATCACCCTGGAAAACTCAAAAGCGCATTCGTTTTCTGTTAGATACCTGGTTTAAAGATTCTGTATTTGGCATCCCGGGTGATGAAGATGGCGGGGGAATGTCTGCATTTGTAGTGTTCTCTTCTATGGGGTTTTATCCTGTTACGCCGGGTATCCCTGTGTATACGATAGGTAGTCCGGTGTTTGAAAAAGTAGCGATCGACTTGCCAAATGGAAAACAATTTCAACTGACCGCACACCATTGTTCTGTAGTGAACAAGTATATTCAGAGCGCCAAATTTAATGGAAAGGATTTAAATACGCCCTGGTTTACCCATGCTGATCTGGTTGACGGAGGGAAGCTGGAACTGGAAATGGGCCCAAGACCTAACAAACTGTGGGGGGCATCTAAATAACAGCTAACGCCATTTCATCAGATCCATTACACGATTAAATTCATCGTGAAGCGGTGCTGTAAGATGAATTTGTTCGCCTGTCACGGGATGGGTAAATGATAATTCTGATGCGTGCAGCAGCATGGTGGTCATTTCCCATTCCTCTTTAAAAAACCTGTTTTGCTTATTGCAGCCATGTTTTCTATCCCCTATAATGGGATGAAATATATGGGCAAAGTGTTTGCGCAGCTGGTGCATTCTGCCGGTAGTAGGGGCTGCTTCCACTAAAGAGTATCTTGAAGTAGGATGTTTGCCAAAAGCTACGCTGAGTTCTGCTCTTTTTAAGGTAATGAAAGAAGTAAATGATTCCTGAACTACACCATTGTCATTAGTTAAAGCATAATCAATATCCATACTGTCTGGTGCGTAACCACGCACAACAGCTTTATATTTCTTTTGAACCAGTCCTTCCATAAACTGTTTTTGCATGGCTATTTCCACATCCTTTTCAAAGGCAAATAATAATAAACCACTGGTTTTTCTATCCAGACGATGTACCGGACTCACCCTTCTATTTACCTGATCGCGCAAAAGCTGCAAGGCAAATTCTTTCGCATCGTTGGCAATTACGGAGCGGTGAACCAGTAAACCATGCGGCTTATTGATCGCAATTAAATGATCGTCGTGGTAAACAACTTCTAGCATCTTTTTTTTGGCGAAGTTAACATTTGATGTCTGTTTTAAGTAATGAATAAAAAAATGACTTAATTTATGCTATTTAGTATGATTATAAATAAGAACTTAGTTTTTTTATACTATCTTACGTAAATTCGGAGAAAATCAGAATTAGGAATAAAAAATATATCTATTGGTTGTAGAAATTTTATGATTTTCACAAAAGATGACCAATATCATGTATTTCTTCGAATTAGGACAGTAGATTCGGATTTCGTTCTCCAAAAGATTAATAACACCTATATATGACATTGACCGACATTAAATTTTCAGCATTCATTAAAGACTTTGAGCAAACATTAAAACATTTATTTCACGAAAAAGAAGATATAAATAAACTAAGTCTGGAAAGGGGGCTGCCGCCTTCTGTAATGCACGAGATTTTAGCTAAAAAACCGCTTTCTGTAGCCATACCTGAAGAATTTGGGGGAAGGGGAAGTAAAGTGAAAGAGTGTTTAGGACTATTAGCAGCGGCTTCTTATGAGTCACTGTCACTCTCCCTTACCTTTGGTATTAACATCGCATTGTTTTTAGAACCTATTTCTAAATATGCTGAACAGGGCGTTAAAAAAGAAATATTTGACCGCTTCCTGGAGGAACAGAACATGGGTGGACTGATGATCACAGAGCCTGATTATGGCAGCGATGCATTGAGTATGAAAACCCAGAATGAAGAGTTTGAGGACGGTTATAAAATTAAAGGCACTAAACACTGGCAGGGGTTAACAGGATTGGCTGATTATTGGCTGATTGCCTCCCGAAAAGTGATAGGCAATGGTGAGTTGGGCAGGGATATTGATTTTTTTATTTGTGATACCACTCAAAAAGGCCAGAAAGTAATTGTAGATGAGTATTATGACAATGCTGGCCTATATATGATCCCATACGGATTAAACCAATTAGACCTGCAGGTTCCGGCAAAATTTAAATTGCAGCCAGAAACTACCGGGATCAAGATGATGCTGGATATCTTACATAGAAGCAGAATGCAATTCCCTGGAATGGGAATGGGCTTCATTAAAAGAATGTTGGATGAAGCAATTGCACATTGCACAAATAGAATAGTAGGTACTGGTAATTTACTGGCTATGGATCAGGTGCAGTTCCAGTTATCAAGAATTCAATCGGCCTTTACTATCTGTTCAGCGATGTGCGCAAAGAGTAGCTCTATTAGTGGGATTGAATATAACCTGGCATTGGAAGGCCTGGAAGCCAATACCATGAAAGCTGTGGTAACAGATCTGATGCAGGAATCTGCGCAGTTACTGGTGCAGCTATCTGGTGCCAACGGATACAGGACCAGTCACATCGGCGGGCGGGGAATTATGGACAGCCGTCCGTTTCAGATCTTTGAAGGTTCTAACGAAATGCTGTACGCCCAAATCGCAGATATGATCACACGTTCTATGAAAAAAGAAAAACAATTGCACTTATTCGATTTTCTGAAAGGATTAAAATTAACTGCTGAAGCTTGTCTGCATTTCAAAGATGACCTGAGTTTTATGATCGACAATACATTTTCTCAGCGTAAACTGGTTGATTTGGGTAAAATCCTTGGAAGGGTTATCTGTATTGGTTACGTGCTGGATCTGGAAGTAAAAGGATTTAGAAAGGACTTGGTAGATAGCTGTATCACGATGGTTAAGCAGGAGGTATCTGCCTTGATCAGCTCATTTAAATTCGAGAATGCAATTAAAGTAGTGGACGATTACCTGGATAACAGCTCATGGCTTAAGTTTGTATAATTCGGTTTGATTACTTTTTGACACCATAAAAAAAGACTGTAAGTAATACAGTCTTTTTTTATGGTGCTTCAATAGCGTCATAAACAATTACCTTTTCCCATAAGTGGCCGCAGGTTTTAATAAACTCCAGGTGTATTGGATGTGTTTGATACACTGCTTGTCCGGCTACATCACTAAAGAACATCAGTTCGGAAACAGCCCAGCTGTTATCTACCACATCACGCTTTTCTGTACTGGCTACTATGCCTACACGTAATTCACGAACAGTTTCAATTTTAGCTAATGTTTTTACGCCAGCAACCAGCTTGTCGCGGTCTTCTTTAGCATCCGGGTTTTTAAGCCAGAAAAATACATGATGTATAACGGGATATTTTATTTCCATAGTTGTTGAGGGCATTGCCGCTACAGCTGTACCTGCGGCCAGTATAGCAGTGGTTCCAATAAATTTTCTTCTGGTTGATTTGTTCATTGCTGCATTTTAATCTGATCAAAATAATAAATATTTGTCAATTAACCGAACCTGAAAGATAAAAAATTTTATTAAAGTGTAACAGGTGTTTATGGCATTGGAAAAAATAGACTATAATTTAAAGCCTTCGGATGGATAGGCCGGATCATTAAATACTTCTTTGAGTAACTGAGGATGCGAAGTACGGTCGAAGATAAATATAGCATTTGTCTTAGCCTTGTATAACGGCCAGTCTTCATTGTTCACCTTACCGGGTTTTTTACCTTTGATGAAATTTACCCATGCCTGGTGCATTTGAGGGCCTAGTAATTCATCCGGCTGGTTAGTGAGATGGTTAGAGGGAGATGACCATACATATTGCATTTCCTGCGCATGACTGGCACCGGTGTTATCTTTACTATAATCGAAACGATACATCCATATAAGGTTACCATTTTTAGCCAATACACTGGCTAAACGATAAGAATGCATCTGGTACATATACTGTGTAAGCACTGTAGTAGCTGCTGTTGCCGGAGGAAGCTGGGCAGCAGCTTTTTGATAAGCCGCAAAAACATATGGATAGTTATTCCCAAACCAGTCTTCCAGCACTTTTTTATCAGGCTGATATAGCCTCTTATCAAATCCCATGAACATCTTGCTTTCTGCACTATTGGTTCCTATGAGCATTTTTATCGCTGGATTGGGGTGCTGAATAAGATATTGATACGGGTCTCCGGTAAGTATAATTCCATCCGCTGCAGGCCCAAAGTAATTTGTTCCTTTGGCACCACCGCACACCTTATTCTGGGCATCGATTAATTTTTCTGTGGACAAGCTGAGCAGATCAGCAGGATGGCTGAGCTGAAGGGTATCCAGTAAACGCTGTCTGATCGTTTTGGCTGTCATCGTATCTCTAACACATTGCAAGCCACCGCTTTCGAGGATCATCTGTTGAAAATAACCTTTTGCCTGTGCAGAAATCAATAGTGTACTGATCAATTTCGCTCCGGCAGATTCTCCCATAATAGTTACTCTTGAAGGGTCACCGCCAAAGGCGCTGATATTTTGTTTGATCCATTTAAGGGCCATGATACAGTCCATCATGCCATTATTGGCAGAACCTTTATAACCTTGCTGCACATCGTCCATATATAAAAATCCAAAAACGCCGAGCCGGTAATTGATGGTTACGGTAACTATGCTGTCGCGATCCGAAAAAATATGCCCGTTTTGCCCTTTCCCAGCGCCAGCGGTCATAGCTCCTCCGTGAACCCATACCACTACAGGCATTTTAGCTTTAGGACCTGTAACAGGCGTATATATATTTAAGCTCAAACAATTTTCTGAACCAGTTAGCCCTTGCTTGCGGCCATCATATTGTGGAGCAATACTGCTGAATTTTTCACAGGATAAAGTATCTTTCCAGTTTTTTGCAGGCTGCGGTGATTTGAATCTTAAGGTTCCCACCGGAGGCTGTGCATAGGGTATTCCCTTAAATACCAGGGATTGATTTTCACTGATCCCTTTGATATAGCCATTACTGATCTTTAATACGGTGTCCTGACCTTTACTCTGCGTAAAGCAGAGCAGGAGAAACAACAGAAAAGTAATATTTTTTAATTGATGATAGCTGTTGTTTGTTTGTAATGGAGCTTGCATACCAATAATGAATTGAATTGTAAGAGTTTGGTGAATTTATAGATAAAATGCTTGCAAAATCATTATATATTAAATTTTAAGTTAATCATTCTGTATTTTAGTGCCTTTCGGAAACCCTAATTCCTGTTTTTAATTATCTCTTAACAATACGCTCATGTTAAATAAATTGTTTTTATTGCTGCTAACCGTTTCTTTTTTTTCTTATGCACAGGCGCAAAATTCTGGAAATAGCAAATCTATAAGCGGCAATTTTCCTGACAGTGTAGTGGTAAAGGTTCATCCTTCTTATGATAAGGTTACGCATGTTCATGAGTGGTTTTTTGGTAAAAACTATAGAAAAGAATGGGGGGCAGATGTGAAACTTCCTTTGATCAAAATATCGGAAGTTTATGGAGGATTGACGCCCGAAAAAGAAGGTGGGGGCATGCAGTCAAAATCCCTGCGTTTAAAAGATAAAAGCGGTAAAGAGTGGGTGATCCGGAGTGTAGAGAAAACACCGGATAAGTTATTGCCAGAGAACCTTCGGGGAACATTTGCACTGGACTGGATAGATGATGCGATGAGCGGTCAGCATCCTTTTTCTGCCTTGATCGTACCGCCGCTGGCACAGGCTGCTGATGTTCATCATACAAATCCTATCATTGGAGTAGTTGCTGCTGATGCGGCACTAGGAGAATACAGTAAAATATTTAAGGGGCTGGTTGTACTGCTCGAAGAGCGGGAGCCGGGTGGCAAATCTGATAATACCCCCGAAATGATCAGTGCGCTGAATGAAGATAATGACAACCGGTTTAACGGGGAGCAGTTTTTGAGGGCCCGTCTTTTGGATCTGTTGATTGGCGACTGGGACCGTCATGAAGATCAGTGGCGCTGGTTTGTTCAGAAAAAGGATAAGGGAAAGTTTTACGAGGCTGTTCCACGTGATCGCG
>Ga0233344_1000189_pt1 | contig 11354 bp, 7 predicted proteins | sample GEONDECOMP281_FD_180697 | JGI IMG/M metagenome (GOLD analysis project Ga0233344, IMG submission 180697) | Leaf litter microbial communities from Shasta-Trinity National Forest, California, United States - GEON-DECOMP-281 | ecosystem: Environmental > Terrestrial > Plant litter > Unclassified...
TGGAGCTGGTATATAAACCTACCCGTTTTTCAGCTGCTAATTTCTGTGTAGCATTTAACAGGTTGTAACTGGAGAAATCCGGAATTTCCATATTCATGGCCGCAGAATACGATACCCTTAATTTTCCCGCTACAGGCTTAATAGAAGTGATTACAATGACGCCATTAGCTCCTCTTGCCCCATAAGCAGCAGTAGAACTGGCATCTTTTAAAATGACTACAGATTCTACATCATACTGGTTCATATCTACCACCCGCTCTAAAGAAATCTCAAATCCGTCCAGAATAAATAAGGGCAGGTTATATTTATTCTGAACATTGGTGCTCTGGACGTTAGATAAATCTGTAGGCAGGGTAGAATTTCCCCTTATCGTAACACTAGGCATAATATTGGGATCTGAACCATATTGATTAGTCTCCTGGATATTAAATGAGGGATCGATATTTCCTATGGTCTTCAGTAAGTTCCGGTTACCAAACATTTTGATCTGTTCCTTGCTGATCACAGTCACTGCACCGGTAAAACTCTCTTTTGGCTTATCAAAGATACCTGTCACCACTACATCATTTAATTTCGCATCAACGGAGTTCATTCTAATATTATAGGTAATTCTTCCATTTTCCAGTTTGACTACCTTCGTCCGGAAACCAACATAACTAATACGCAAAGCCGTATCGCCGGCTATTATACCAATAGTAAAAGCACCATTTAAGTCAGCATGCATGGTTAGCAGGTTTTTACCTAATACCTGTATGGTGGCGTGAGATAGCCCATTTCCATCTTCATCTTCAATAGTTCCCTTTATTTTTATTGGGTCTGCAACCCTGCTGATCAAAGGTACTTTTTGTTTTGCCCCTTCCCTGATGGTGATGAGCTTGTCCTCAATGCTGAATTCAAGATTCTGATGGTCCAGCACCGTCTTTAAAGCAGTTTCAAGAGAAACGCCATTTAGCTGAATGCTAATTTTAGCGTCTTTAACAAGATTGTTTTTATAAAATATATCATATCCGCTTTGCTGCTGAATCTTGTTTAAGATGACAGTAGTAGAGGTATTTTTCTCTGATAAAGTTATTCGCTGTGCATTTACTGTTGCAGATACCTGCAGAAATGCACCCAGTATAATGAAAATGGTTAATTTCATTGCTAATAGGAGTTTACAGGGTAATAATCTTGCACAATGCGAGATTTTACCACATAAGTTTATTTGCATACTTTTGTGAAGTTTAGGTTTAGTTTAAAATCGGTTGATACTTTTTTTATTCAAAATTGCCTGGGCTGTCCGGGTTCCGATGGCTGTCGGAATCCGGTTCCTTATAGGAGCAATTTGAGGCGGAGGTTAGTAATTGTTTATGTCAATAGATTCCTTTCTTTTAAATTTATCTGGTGATTCATTTGTGCTTAATTCTATCTTATTGGAATACCGTCAGTTCTTTTCCGCTAACGCTAAATTTGACTCCCCCTTTTTCCAGGATTTTTAATATTCTTGATAAAGATGCTTTTCTATCAATTACACCGTTGAAAGCATCATTAGTCAAGGTTCCTTTGTAAATAATATCTATATCGTACCATCTGGAAATCTGACGCATTATGATTTGCAATGGAACATCATTGAACTGGAAATATCCATTCTTCCAGGCCACCGCTCCACTAAGATCCGCTTGCTGTACTTGTATATTTCCTGCATTTGATACTACAGATTGCTGGCCGGGCTGAAGAACCGCTTTATTATTAATATTAACTGATCCTTCTAAAAGGGTGGTCTTTTCTGTAGATTCATCTCTATAACTATTTACATTAAAGTGAGTACCCAATACCTTTACTTCCTGGTCCCGGGTTTTAACAATGAAAGGATGTAGTTTGTCTTTCGCAACTTCAAAGTATGCTTCGCCACTCAACTGGACTATTCTTTCAGATCTTCCCGAGAACGATGGTGCATAAGTTAGAGAGGAAGCAGCATTTAGCCATACCTTGGTACCATCAGGTAAGTTCACCTGATATTGTTCACCTTTAGTTGTACTCAGCGTATTGTAAGCTAGTTTGTTTTGTGAAGTTGTTCCCCGGACGTCATCAACCTGATAGACGATGTGACCATCTGCATCCTTTGTGATAATGATACCGGACTCAGTAGCAAGCTTACCTTTAACACTCTCCGCCAAAACTATTTTACTACCATTTGCCAATGTTAAAGTGGCTGTATTCCTGCCAGGTGCGATATCATGTTCGGCCAGTTCAACAACTGATCTGCCGCTTGTAGTAGTGTTTGGATAAAAATATAAGCCCGTGGAAAAAGCAATTAAAACTACCGCTGCGGCGGCTGATAGTTTATACCATAATAAACGAGTGCTTCCTCTACCAGAAATACGCAATAGATTTGTTCTGATTGCTGCCAGGTCTGCTTTAGTTTCCTGATCACCCAAAACCTGACGCCCTTCCAGTGGAAATTGCAGCTGCCAGCTTTCTACAATAGCTTGTTCTTCTGGAGTTGCTACTCCTTCATTATATTTTTTTAGCAAGTCTGTTTTTTGATCTTCTTTCATGTCCTCTAGGTAAAGGGTTACAATAACAAGAGACATGAAAGATGGAGAGGGGGTACTCTAAATCAAAATATTTTTCAATAATTCAACAAAACAGACCTTAATCATCCAAAAAAACCACATTAATGCATCAAAAAATACAAAAACATATAGATACCAAGTCTTCCTCTCAATATTTTCAACGCTTTTTTCACATGAGCACGCACAGTATGCTCAGAAATACCTAATCTTTCAGCTATCTCTGCATGACTCAGATATTCATTCCTGCTTAATTCAAAAACTTCACGCATTTTACCCGGAAGTGCAGAGATTTCCTGCTCAATAATAGACTTCAGCTGTTTTTCTCTTAATAGATGGTCTGTAATGCTCACTCCTTTTTCAGCATAATCACGCAGCGAGTTAGCATAAGTATTATTTCTGTCTTCCTTTTGTATTTTACGAAGAATAGCATTTCTAACAGAGATGTAGAGGTAACCAGAAAAGTTTTGATTAAAGGTTAAGATATCGCGCTTCGTCCAGATCATAGTAAAAAGATCCTGGATCACATCTTTTACTGCGTCTCTGTCTTGAAGCCATTTATAGGCATAACGATGAAGGACCTCTTTGTACCGGTCGTAAATTTCGGTAAAAGCCAGCTGATCATTATCTTTTAAAAGGTCAAATAATTCATGATCACTAAGCTCTTTATAGTCCGGCATCAACTTGTCCAGTAAATTTTAATTGTGATATTTTGATAGAATGAATCATTCTGGCGCCTAATATAGGTCAATCCATTCATTCTTCAAATTATCCTTTAATTTACCAGTAGATATTTAACAAAATATTGTCTCAAGCTCAGCTAAAGATAAGCTTTATGCATTTATAGGATTGTTTTGACCCGGTGAGCTTATATTTTTTCTATTTTTGAAGATATTCCTTTTCAATTTCTACTTTCATCAGCTGATAACGGTCGCGCGTAAGCGGATCACTATGCGATTTACTCAAATTAATCACACTTTTCACCGTCTTTACAAAATAAAGATATATTACTTCGTTGTTCTCATTTAACCCAGCAGCAATTTCATTTTTATGAGCTGCCTGCGCCAGGTTATAGATAAAAGTAGTTTGCATTTGTGCCGTATATTCATCAACGGGGTTTACAGCATTAAAATCTTTAAATACATAGTGATCAATCGCCTTAAAAAGATCATCGATCGTAAAGGCATCCTCACCTTTTGCATTTTCTGCTTTGATCAGGTTTCCTATCACCTCAGGACTGACCATTTTGTTCAGTGTACGTTCTGCCAGGCGCTGAAACCTTACCTCTACTGCCTCGGCATTTAACTTTTTCAGTCGCGCATTTTGCATCCATCTGGGTACCCCGCTAAACACATATGTATTTAAAAATTCAAAAGCCGTCTGCTGCTCTTTTTTGGATAGATAGACCACAGGAACGTCATTGTACCCTTTTATCATTGGCCGTAAAGATTGTCCGCCTATACAAGTAGTAATATTACTTGCATAAGTATCATAGTTCATCTGAAATTCAGCAGCCAGTTGTGTAAAGTCAGACCAGTCGTCATCTCTGTCTGCCATTTGTCCGGTTATTTTCTCCAGTTGGGGATATAAGACTGATATATTTTTCATACCCAGTTCTGAAGCATGGATCTGATCAGCAGCTAAATCCCAATGCTGCGTAAAAACATCATTTTTATTCTCTGGCAGGTACCGAAAGCTGGTATTGTTATAAGAGATATATGTCGTTGCCTTCTTTAAGGCAATTGCATTGGGAAAAACACGATAAGCCCATCCAATAGCCATTTTATCATAAGTAGAAATACCTGCAATTAATCCGGTAACAGGCACATGGTCATTAGGCTGTACCACATAATTAAACTGTGTATCATCTGTAATAGAAGAAGTAAAACTGTTGTTCTTTAACCAGCTTGCTGATCTTTGCTGAGCTGAGGTATAAGCAGCACTTCCATAAAGATTAGGCAGCATTCCAAACACACCAGCAAAAGCCTGGGCAACTTTCCAGCGCATGATTTCACCCCTCAACTGAGGGTCATTCAAATTTCTTAAGATACGCGGGTCATTCAAACCGCATTCTACAAAATAAGTTGGCAATAAAGCATCAGTAATTTGATCACTGATATTCATTTTTGCTGCGAGGATCTCCCCTGTCCTCGGGTCTTCCAGCGTCTTGGTTATTACATCTTTAGTTGTGTTGCCCCATTTGATCAATATCTTACCTGATGACAGAAAATTGTCTCTTTCATCCGTACTCATGATCAGTACATTTTTAAATCCTGCAGCAGCAAAAGCAGAATTCCACTCCTGAATAGCCTGTTTTATATAGGGTACAAACAGAACCGGAGTCGTTTTATCAATAAAAACTTGAATAGGTTTCTCCGGCTCTACCAGTACACCACCCCGGTATTTATTAAGATCTGCAGCTTTCACTTTTAAGTCCCATTTCTTAATCACTTTCACCTCCTTAACTACATAAGGGTTCTTGCCAAAATCATTATAGGACACGCTTTCGAATCCTATCCTTGCATTAGTTTCCCGTACAGCCATTTGATGTGCCGATAGGTTCTGTAAGATCAAATTCAGCAGAAAAGCACTCGCCCTTTCAGTTGATTTTGAAGCACCTGCACTACTACCGGGATCTGTTTGTGTACGCAGTACAGAAAAAACGACACCATCCTTTGCCGCTTTAACAAACTGTACTCCAGAACGGGAAGCATCAGACCTGCTCAATCCACTAAAATCTTTAAAAGAAAACAGGTCACCACCAGACATTAATTCTTTGGTAAGATCAATAATGTAGCTTTTTTTGTCTTTACCTAAAGCTTCAATGTGCACCACAAAATTGACAGGGATCAAACTTGACTCCTGAATCAGGCTTTCCAACCCTTTGTTATAATCTATTGAAACAGCCTCCTTATAAACTTGCTTAGTTATATTTAAATTGTTGTTTGTTCCTTTGCTAAAGCGGACGATTCCTGAAGACTGTGCTACATCACTTGCCGATCCCCTGGCAATATCACCAACTACAAGGATATCGTTGTTTAAATCATGGTCAGCTATTTCCAAGAAATACTTAGTACCATCCTGGTAAACAGGAAATACACCCGGAGTTACTTTCATAGTTTTTTTGAAGAACTTTTCAAAAGCGACCGGCTCGTCGGCACCCATTGCACTAACAGAAGAAATAAGGCAAAAGGTTAATAATATATAGGGTACAAATTTCATTTTCATCAGTAAATATTGGTTTGATTATTTGCTTAAAAAGGAGTCCTTTTTACCAGTGCGCCATACGTCTATCGCGTGGGCGATAGAGATCAAATGACTTTTAGAAATCACGTCTTCATTGATGGTGGCCGCAGCGAGCGCTTGCTGCGCAGTAAGCGCTAAAATTCTTTTCATCTCCAGGATAACATCGTTTGCCAGGTTACTCCTGTTATCTGCATCTGCCAACAGTTTATTAACAAACGTTCTCTGCATAAAGCGATCGTATTCCGAAATAGGCTTTCCATCTTTTATTTTCGAAAAAGCAGCCTGCTGCAGATCAGATAAATATCCTTTAACGGTATACGTACTATCTCCCAGAATACTTCCATTTTTGCTCAGCTGGGCATACTTCGCAATTAATTTCCCAAAAAGATTACCATAGCTCTTCTCTACATCAGTGGTAAAATTGAAGCCGGTTTTAGTCTTGATATTTTCAGGATACAACCATGTTGGTTCATTGAACAAGTAGTCAGTCAGATAAGCCATCGCCTCTTTTTGCTGCACTAAACTTACCGGACTATAGTTATTTTTATTTTCAGTGCGTAGCGCATCGTCACTATTTACACCGGCTACATTTTTCACTACATGGATCAGGTAGTTATAATACCTTGCTTTTATCGCACGATACATTGATCTCAAAACTGTATAATTCTCATCATCACCAGCAGTCCATTTTTCCAGATTAGCCATCGTTAGCTTCAGGTTTTCTACCCCGAGCCTGTTTGCTTTCATATTATTATCACCAACATCTTCAGCCTGTATACGGGGATCAAGAGGGTTACCCTCATCAAGATAGAAGAATTTAGGGTCTTTCCTTTTCATCGATACCCAGCTTGACAGGTATTTACTTTCTGCAAAAGAGTTTTTAAATTCCGGATAGTAGCGATATCCCCAATCGATTGCATATTCATCATATACCCCTATTTTTGGCAGCAGATCTGCTGGTGCCATCTCATCTTGTGGCTGCGCCGCATAATTAAACCTCATGTAATCCATAATGGACGGGCCAAAGCTATTCTTCTGCACATAAGCCTTATTTCTTATGCTATCAGTAGAATAAGATGAACTGCCTGCAAAATTATGTCTCAATCCAAGGGTATGTCCTACTTCATGAGTGATTACATTGGTGATCAGACTACCCATCAGGTCCTGATCAAACGGAAACTTACGGGCCTGGGGATTGGTAGCTGCACACATGGAGAAATACCAGCTTTGTAATAAGTCCAGGATACCATGGAACAGGGCAACATGTGAAGACAAGATTTCTCCTGACCGCGGATCTACTACCTGCGGGCCATAGGCATTTGCCATTGCTGACGGTTTGTAGGAAATATAGGAATACCGCGCATCTTCCATACTAAAGCTTGGATCTTCTTCCACAGTTGGCGCCAGCTTAGCGACGATGGCATTTTTAAAACCTATTTTTTCAAATGCTTCCTGCCATGCATTTACCCCTTTGGTGATAAAGGGAACCAAATAAAGAGGCATATTACGGTCTATATAAAATACAATAGGCTTTTGCGGCTCCACCAATTCTCCTTTTAAATATTTTTCTGTTTCTCCTGCTTTAGGCACCAAACGCCATCTATTGGCCATTGGCACTGACTCAACCCTTTGCGGATTTTTATCATAATTATTCAATGTTGTTAAGAAATAGCCAATTCTTTTATCCCCATAACGTGGGGTCATAGGAATTTCCGGCAGTAAGAACCAGGAGGAGCCTACTTCCCATAAAGTAGGATTAGCCTCCAGTTTTTTAGGCTTTGTACCAGTCTCTTCCGGATCTGATTCTGGCGGCACACCCGGACCATAGCTTTTCAGCGAACGGAAAACAATATTATTCTCAAAGCAGCTTACGCCCAGGATCTTTGATTTTTCTGCTTCAAATGAACCCAGCCTAAGTTCATCTTTTGCAATTTTTAGAGAAAAGAGATCATTGTCGCCAGCAAATAAAGTGGTCACATCAATCAGCGACGAAGAATTTCCTGTGGCAATCACATCCAGAGCCAGCAAACCCGGAACCAGGTCAGCTTTGAGCGCATTAAAATAAATATTAGAAGAATCAGATGCCTTAACAAATGCCGGCATCACGAGTTCTATTTTACCATTCAGCCCTTTTCTAAAGCGGATTACCTGATCGCCAACTGCATCTCCGGCATAACCGAAACGCATCTCAGCATTTCGTTTACGCTGTGCAGATCCCTGTATGATAGTGATATTGGTGAGAATATCCCTTTCCAGCAGCTGATCTGGGACTTCTACCAGGTACTTATCATCCTGAACATAAATGTTAAACATTCCCTTGTATTGCTTTGCACCAGGTTTAATGAACGTACTGATTTTAGGGATCACCTTTTCTGGCTGCGCTTGTATAGATAAACTGGCGGCTGCCAGAAACAGGCTGCACAATAATTTGTTGCTAAATCTCATTAGAATTTATGTGTGAACTGATCTTCCCATCATGGCCTTTATTTAAAGGTTATAATAAATAGATACATGAAAAGAAAGTATGGGGTACGCTTAACTGAATTATTTTTAATAGAAATATTAAGTCGTTTTTTTTCCTAAAGACTTAGGATGTAAGAATTCATTGATTCTGCAAATAGTATCTTTTTGAGAAACAAAACAAACAATTTAGTGTTCCACTGAAAAACCAGATATATCACAGTTTAAAACATTAGCTATAAATTCTTTAGTGATGAAAACGAACCAACTGAACAGAAGAAAATTCCTCCATGCCTTGTCGTACGGCATCGGAACTCTCGCGCTCGCCCCTGCCCTAAGTTCCTTTGACATTTTAGCGTCTGCCAGTCCCAAAAAAAAACTGGGTATAGCTTTAGCAGGCCTTGGTAATTACAGCACCGGGCAGCTTGCTCCGGCATTACAGCAAACCAAAAACTGTTATCTCGCAGGTATTGTAACAGGCACACCAGCAAAAGCTGCAGAGTGGTCGGCCAAATATAAGATCCCGCAAAACAACATTTACAACTATGATAATTTTGATACGGTGATCAATAATCCGGCAATCGACATTATATATGTGGTCCTTCCTATATTTATGCATAAAGAATTCACAATCAGAGCAGCAAAAGCAGGCAAGCATGTGATCTGTGAAAAACCTATGGCCTTAAACGCAGGCGAATGCAGGGAGATGATCGATGCGTGTAAAAAAGCAGACAGAATGCTGTCTATCGGCTACCGCTTACATTTTGAGCCGCATCATATGGAAGTGATGCGCCTGGGAAAAAATAGGATTTATGGCGACCTTACCGCTGTTGATGCCGGGAACGGGTTTACCTGGGGGGAAAATAAAGATTCATGGCGACTAAAAAAAGCACTTGCCGGCGGCGGCGGATTAATGGATATGGGCATCTATGCTATCCAGGGGTCGCGGTACAGCATTGGCTCAGAGCCTTTGTTCGTAACCGCGCGTGAAGAAAAAACCAGGCCCGATATTTTTAAGGAGGTTGATGAAACCATATTCTGGGAACTTGAATTCCCCGATCAGCTCATCGCTAAAGGACGGTCCAGTTACAATGCAAATTGGGGCTATCTCGAGGTAACGGCCACAAAAGGAAAATACGGGCTTTCCCCTGCATATGCTTACAACGGTATTTCTGGCAGCACATCTTCAGGAGCAATGGACTTCCCGCAGATCAACCAGCAGGCAGCACAGATGGATGATTTTGCCTTATGTGTAAGCAGTGGCAAACCCAGCCGTGTTCCCGGAGAAGAAGGCTGGAAAGACATGAAGGTGATTGATGCCATTTACCGGAGTATATCCTCGGGAAAACGCGAACAGATATAATGTTCAGTTATCAAGATATTACTTAATCGTGCTCTTTTTAATAGATTTGATTTATGGACTGGCTTTTTTAGATTTAATTAATTTCTGTAATGTTTTTACATCTGTAAGATCTTGTCTTCGACCAGATACCTGCTTATTCTTTATGAGATCATTAAGACCTATATAGTTAATGATGAGATCATTATCTAGTTCTATTTTCTCCATATTTAAAAGAGCTTCATTGAATTTCACGCCATCAATCAGATTTAGCACATCTATTCGCAATGGCGGATAGCCAATCTGACTGATCAATCCCTCTGTTAGAAAATCGTCCTTTTGAAAATCAAGCGATTGTAATCCAAAATCATTTACAACTTTTAGCATTCTTATTGCATTTTCTTCAGATACATTGATCCAAATATCAAGGTCTCCTGTATGACGGGGCTTACCGTGAAATGCCAGTGCGTATCCACCAACCACCATATACTCTACCTCATGCTGATTAAGCAATTTAACAAAATCTTCAAAATCCTCAGCTAATGTCATACCTTCTTTTCTTTACCAATTTTGTTTTATCCATCCTCTGTCCTTTTGCTAAAGACTGAGAAATGATATAAGTTACCGCAGCTACACGTTCTCTTACTGGTCTACTAAGCCAATATTCCAGATCATGCTGCTCATCGTTAGCATCTTTCATCATTACCTTTCTTAACACAGGTACAATTTTTCTAACCCGCGGCTCAGAAGCAGGCTTTGGCTTTGATATTATAATTTTACGCTCTATTCGTATTTCATGATTCTCATAAGCCACTTTAGCTTTACTCAAATAGTTACTTATCGTGTTGTAATTAAATTGAGCATAACTCAGACAGAAGTTTTTTAAATTGGAAAATACTTCAAAAGGATTATCTGTATTGTTTTTCCAAAAAACTACAATCACTCTTTTACTCTGAATATTAAGTATTTCCATCTATCAAATATAACAAATATTATACATATGTTAGTCATAACCGTTCTTCGATTCATTTAATCTTCTCCCTGTGCATGGTTCACCACTGGCTTAAATCAGTAACTACCTCTTGCAAAGAAGTGCTGTACTCGGTAAGATGATACGCTACAATAACGGGAGTTGAATCAGCCTGAACTTTTCTCTTTACGAATCCATTACTTTCCAGTTCTATTAATTCACTGATCAAAAGAAAGATTTAAAACAAAAAACCTTAGATTTCTCTAAGGTTTTTTTAAAAGTATAACTTAATATTTTTTTCTTTAAGATTTAATAAAAGCTAAAAGATCTGCATTGATGGTTGCACCTTCAGTAGCCGGCATTCCATGAGGAAATCCCGGGTATGAGATCAATTTTGAATCCTTCAGGTAATTTCCAACTATTTTTCCACCAATAGCAAAAGGAACGATCTGATCATCTTCACCATGTAAAACCAGTACAGGAATATCCAGACTTTTAAGGTCTTCTCTAAAATCAGTTTCCGAAAAAGCCTTGATACCATCATAATGGGCTTTTATGCCGCCCATCATGGCCTGGCGCCACCAGTTATCCCTGATACCCTGCGATATTTTTGCGCCTTCACGGTTATACCCATAAAATGGAATGGTAAAATCCTGAAAATACTGTGGCCGCTGAGTGGCAGTACCAACGCGTATTTCATCGAATACAGAAATTGGAGCACCGCCCGGATTATCTTCTGATTGTAACATATATGGAGTAACTGCACTGATCAATACTGCTTTGGCCA
>Ga0233344_1000190_pt1 | contig 11331 bp, 10 predicted proteins | sample GEONDECOMP281_FD_180697 | JGI IMG/M metagenome (GOLD analysis project Ga0233344, IMG submission 180697) | Leaf litter microbial communities from Shasta-Trinity National Forest, California, United States - GEON-DECOMP-281 | ecosystem: Environmental > Terrestrial > Plant litter > Unclassified...
ATTATCAGCATAAACCAGCCTGATCATTTCCTGTGTTTTACCATTTACCTCTACTTTTTCCAATCCTGCATACTTACCGATACCATGGTCAATATGTGTGACAAAATCACCGGGTTTAAGATCCCGCAGGTCTTTCATGGTGATCGCCTGGCTACGCTGATAGCCGCGTTTTAATTTATATTTATAGAAGCGGTCAAATATCTGGTGGTCTGTATAAAAGGCAATCTGCTGTTTCGGATCAATAAAACCCTCTCTTAGCTGGATATTTACAGGAACAAATTTTGCTGATTTGTCAATATCATCTAATATGGCATATAAGCGCTCTGTCTGTTTTGGCGAAGAGCTGGATATAAAATTATAAATGCCATTTTTCTCGTTTTCCTTGATATTGTTGATCAGCAGATGGAAATCTTTATTAAAAGAAGGCTGAGGCTTGGTATCAAAAAGAATTACATTTTCCGTTTTATAGAAAAATTGTTTACCGAATTCGATCAGAGAGAAATCATGGACAATATCCCCGATCATTTTTTCATCAGAGAAGGCAAATTTGGGATCTATCCAATCCAGGTTTTCCTGTTTTTCTTTTGCTGGAAGTGCTTTCCATAATTCAGTAGCCTTTTTATAGCCTGCTTTGATGATATCAAGTGTAGATTCTATATCCTTAAACCAGAGCTGGGTGTCTTTTCCAATATAATCAAGCAAGTTGATGTTGCTCTCCGTTAGATATTTAGACTGTACATTAGGAATGATCGTGAGGCTTTTTACATCTTCTACAGACAGCTGACTGTCAATCTCGAAAGTACGGATACTTTCTACTTCATCTCCAAAAAACTCTATCCTATACGGAAGATCATGGGAGAAAGAAAAAATATCGACAATTCCACCCCTGATAGAGAACTGGCCGGGTTCATAAACGAAATCAGTACGGTCAAAATCATAATCGATCAGGAATTCATTGATAAAATCAATACCCAGCTTTATACCGAGGCTAATTTCCAGCGTATTTTTTTCAAGTACCGTTCTGTCGATCACTTTCTCTGCCAGTGCTTCGGGATAGGTTACTACGATCTTGCCATAAGCAGAATCGTGGTTCAGTTCATTAAGCACCTCTGCCCTGGCGAGTACGTTGGAAGTATCTACCTGCGTAAAATCAAATGCTTTACGAAAAGAAGAAGGAAAAATAAGCACTTCTTTTTCAAGAATACTTTCCAGGTCGGCCATAAAATAGGCCGCCTCTTCTCTATCGGGAAGAATAAATAACTGGGGCTGGTGCAACAGGAAATAGGTAGCTGTAGAAACTACAGCATCAGCAGATCCTACCAAGCCTTTTAGTTGAAGTTTATTACCTTTACCCGAGTTAAGGGTCTTTGCAAGCGCCTCGATGCGCTCATCAGTTTTATATCTGTTGATCAGGTCGCGAATGTTCACCAGACAAAGATAATATTTACTATTTGCTAAAATGTAACAATGCGCGCATTAATGAATCTAAAATTCAAAACCGCGAAGATGAACAGGTTAAGTCTTATTCCTTTGGAACTGTTTTTTTGGATTACAGCCTTAACTTTGCTGGCGCTGGCAAAGCCGATAGACTACCACGCCGGATATCATTTTACCTATTGCCCGCTGGCAAATATGGGGTTCCGCTGGTGTCCGGGATGTGGGTTAGGAAGATCCATTACACAGCTTTTTCATGGAAATGTAACAGAGAGCCTGCGTTTTCACTGGCTGGGTATACCTGCAGTATTAATTATTGGCTGCAGAATTGTTACACTTGGCAGATACGGTTGGAAGCGTTAAAGAATTAAAAATTAGAAGGAGAAAAAATTATGTATAATTCACCGTTTATGATGCTTCCGGGCATCTCGCCTCAAGAGTTTTCTTACTTGCAAACAGCAACTACAGGGTTTAATGAGCAACAGTTGAATGGATTTTTAATGATATATCACAGTAAGAGGAGGAGTCCTGATGATATGGTTTTGTATTGCGTACTTAGTTTTTTTGTACCAGGGTTACAACGGTTCCTGGTGGGACAGATCGGCATGGGAATTCTATTTTTCTTTACTGCAGGATTATGCTTTATTGGAACAATTATCGATTTAATCAACTATAGGAGTCTGGCTTTTGAATATAACGAGAAAATGGTATTTGAAAGTTTGCAAATGGTAAAAATGGGAACGATTACCCAGTAATTAAAGAGTATCGTATATTTATCGCATGAGATTATCGCTATTGGTTAAATATCTGGAAGAGTATGCACCGCTGAATTACCAGGAGGATTATGATAATTCTGGCCTTATTACAGGTGATCTGAATGACGAGATCAGTTCAGCCCTGGTTGCCCTGGATTGTACAGAGGATATTGTTGATGAAGCCATTGCAAAAAACTGTAAGCTGATCATTACCCATCACCCGATCGTATTTAAGGGGCTTAAAAAGTTTACCGGAAAAAATTATGTAGAGCGGGTGGTGCTTAAAGCAATCAGGAATAACATTGCCTTATATGCTATCCATACTAACCTGGACAGTGTTCATCATGGTGTAAACGGAGTGATCTGCAAGCGTCTGGGGATACAGCAGGCGAAGATCCTGAATCCAAAGGCAGGTATATTAAAAAAGCTGGTTACTTTTTGTCCTACTGCACAGCTTTCAAAATTAAGGGAAGCATTATTTGCTGCGGGTGCCGGTAATATTGGTAACTATAGTGATGCTAGTTTTAATGCTGTGGGCATGGGAACTTTTACAGCTAAAGAAGGTGCAAATCCTTTTGCTGGGAAGCAGGGTATACAGCATCATGAGCCGGAGATCAGGATAGAAACGATATTTTTAGCGCAGGATGAACGTAAAATTTTGCTGGCTTTGCTGGAAAATCATCCTTATGAAGAAGTTGCCTACGACATTTATACTATTGAAAATAAATTAAATACGGTAGGCTCTGGCATGATAGGCTGGCTGGAAGAGGAAATGGGGGCCGCTGACTTTCTCCGTTTTGTGAAGGCAAAGATGAATGTTACCCTGATCAGACATACCAGGGCAACAGGCAAAAACATTAAAAAAGTTGCCGTTTGCGGTGGTTCTGGCAGTTTTTTGCTACAGCATGCGATTGCTGCGGGAGCAGATGCTTTTATCACTGCTGATTTCAAGTACCATGAGTTTTTTGATGCCGATGGAAAATTAATGATTGCAGATATTGGACACTTTGAAAGTGAACAATTTACATCTGATTTGTTGATTGATATTATTCGGGAAAAATTTCCTAACTTTGCAATCCGTCTAACGGAGCATAATACAAACCCCATAAATTATTTCATTTAATGGAACAAACTGTAGAGCAAAAGCTTAAAGCTTTATACGAATTACAAACCCTTCATACAAAAATTGATAAAATACGTCAGATCCGTGGTGAATTGCCAATGGAAGTGGCTGATCTTGAAGATGAAGTTGCAGGACTGGAAACACGTATACAAAAAATCAAGGCCGAATTGGATGAAACTGAGGATGCCATTGTAACACGTAAAAACATGATCAAAGAATCTCAAAATTTGATCAAAAAATATGATACTCAATTAAAAGAGGTAAAAAACAATCGTGAATACGATGCTTTAACAAAAGAAGTGGAGATCCAGTCTTTGGAAATTCAGGTTTGTGAAAAGAAGATCAGAGAGCATGGATTTGAAATCGCTTCTAAAACTGAGATCTATGAGAAAGCATTAGCTGATCAGGATTCTAGAAAAAATGATCTGGAAATCAAAAAAGGTGAGTTGCAAACGATTACTTCTGAAACAGAGAAAGATGAACTGGCTTTAAGCAAGAAAGCTGAAAAAGCTGAATCTGGTATTGAAGACCGTTTATTGGTAGCCTACAGAAGATTAAGAGGTAATGCTGTTAATGGCCTTGCAGTAGTTACGATCGATCGTGATTCTTGTTCAGGTTGTTTCAATCAAATTCCACCTCAGCGTCAGCTGGATATCCGTCAGCGTAAAAAAATCATCGTATGTGAGCATTGCGGTAGAATTTTAGTTGATGAAGCATTAACACAAGAAGCTGTTCCTGCTTAAGCAAGAAATTAAAAATATTAAGATAGAGGAGACGGCCAGATATATATCTGGCCGTTTTTGTTACAGATTTCTTTTCCTTTAAAACAATACACCAGCTTCAATCGTTATCCTGTATTGTTACGATTTAGAATCCATCATTTTATGCCTGCTAAAAGTAGTTTTACTCTACTGTTAAAATATCCAGTAATTTTCCTTTTAATCTTCCTTCCCAGTACTGTACATGCTAACTTTGACTTCAATGCCAATTGTTTAAAGGCCTATCAGTTTATATTTGAACTCAAATTAAATTCTGCCCGCCAGTTAATTGCAGCGGAAAAAAGAGTACATCCAAAAAATGCTATTGTTCCGCTGTTAGAGAATTATGTAGATTATTTTTATTTGATCACTACAGAAAATAAGCAGGATTTTGACCGGTTAAAGGACGAAAGGTCACGGCGTTTGGATCAGATTGGAGATGAAGAAAATAATTCGCCCTATTATTTATATGCGCAGGCAGAGATCAACTTGCAATGGGCATTGCTGAGGAGCCGTTACGGGGAGTATTTTACAGCTGCCAGGGAAATTAAAAGGGCGAACGCTCAATTGCAGGAAAATGTAAAAAAATACCCGGGATTTTGCCTGAATACAAAAGGACTCGGGCTGATTAATGTTTTTTTGGGTAATCTTCCTGATGGGTTATTAAAGACCGCCCTCTCTGCATTTGGAATAAAAGGTGATGTACAAAAGGGTATAGGAATGCTGGATAATCTTGCTCAGACCCTTCCTAAATCTAGTTACGAGCCATTTTATGAAGAAGTGGTTTTTTATTATTCTTTTGTGTTGTCTGATATTGTGCATTCGCCTGATGCTTATGCCAAGACCATGAAATACACTGCCAGGATTGCAGATAGCAGCCTGCTCAAGGCTTATTTACAAGCTTATGTATGTGCAAGAAATGCACATAATGATGAAGCAATTGCCATTTTGACCAACAGGCCTTCGGGTGAAGCTTATCAGCCCTTTCCTTATCTGGAGCTTTTAATGGGTACTGCAAAACTGAATAAACTGGATTATTCTTCAACGGCTAATTTTAAAAAGTTTTTGGCTTTAAACAAAGGCAGCAATTACATTAAAGACGCAAACCTTCACTTATCATGGGTTGCATTGTTAAATGGCGATACAGGAGCTTATAGAGCTTATATAGCAAAGGCTAAGACTGAAGGATATACTTACGGAGAGCGTGATAAAGAAGCGATGAACGAAGTTCTGGCACCAGTGCCTAATCGCGAGTTGCTAACGGCCAGATTACTGTTTGATGGGGGATATTTTTCCAAAGCATTAAGTACGCTGTATGATAACCATGCAGCGGATTATCCATCGATAAAGGACAAAGCTGAGTTCTATTACCGCTCTGGTAGAATATATGAAGCGCTTGATAAAGATGACAATGCCCTTCAAAATTACCAGGGAGCAATTAATCTCGGTAAAAATTTAAAATATTATTACGCTGCAAATTCTGCATTAAATATGGGGAAGATCTATTCCAGAAAAAGGAATGTAGTCAAAGCCCGTACTTATTTTAACCTGGCTATCAATATGAAGGATCATGAATATGAAAATAGTATTGAAGCGCAGGCTAAAGATGGTCTGAAAAAAATAAGTAATTAATTACCTGTGGTGCCTGTTGTTTTGTGAGGCATCTATTGCACCAATGGCACCTATAGCTCCTACCACTGCAACCCCCTCCATTGTTTTTCCATAAGCTGTAGTTTTGGAATTGATAATGATATTGCCAGGACTGTTGTAGTATTCGATTAAATTTTTTGGATTTATGCCTGATTTGGTGACGCTAGACACAAAAAAATCCTGCTGAGAGGAAAATATCTGCGGCTGGTTATTGACCAGCGTATAGAAAGTGAGATAACTTTTAAATTTTAGCGGTGAATTTTTAGCAGAAAAAGTTGCCTCTTTACTGCGAATGGATCCATTTCCCTCTGCAAGGGCTAAAGAAACTCTTTTGAAGTCGGCAGGCTGAATATTGTCAAGAGCCAGGCGGTCAAGTACATATAATGATCTGGTTACCTTACTATGCGGTGGAATAAAGCTTTCATTCTTTGACAATTTTGCAACTTCATTTATGGTTCCGCTATTTTCATAGAAAGAATTTCTGCGGTTAGCCCAATTATAGCTGTTTCCGGAAGTTTGTCCTGTGATATAGACCTGATCATCTACGTAACTGTAGGCTTTGTCTTCCACGATCAAGGCCGATCTTTCCCAGTTGATATAGAGTGGTGTATTGAGTTTATTGAATACCTCTACGTTCAGTGGCATGTTATCGCCAACAAAATCGTAGCTGATAATAAGCGAATCATTCTCGACATTAAATACACCGGTAGAATCGTTTTTCTTGGTATGGAGACTTGAAACCGTACTCATCTGATACGATTTACAGGATAATAGTAAGGTGATCGCCGCGAGGAAAACTATAAGATTTTTCATAGCTTATTTTTTATATAAAAATATAAAATTAAGCTTGAAGTTATTTAGCTTTTATGTTAAAATTTATAAACGATCGCATTGATGTGCATTCCGGCACCTACGGAAGCAATTATGGCATACTCTCCTGCTTTTACACTGTATCCTTCAACCTGTCCTTTGCGTACCAGATCCAGTAATGTAGGAATGGTAGCTACAGAGCTGTTACCCAGCCAGGAGATAGTCATTGGTACCAGGTTTTCCGGAACACTATCCAAATCATATAGCTTAAACAATCTTTTCATGATGGCATTGTCCATCTTTCCATTTGCCTGATGAATGAAAACAGTTTTGATATCTGTAATATGAATTCCTGCTTTATCTATAGCCATTTTAACCACCTGTGGTACGTTTACAACCGCAAACTCATATAACTTCCTGCCATTCATTTTGAGATAAGTATTACCATCGTTTACTGCGGGGTTACAACTGCTCCCCATCACTAATAAAGAGGCATAGTTACCTGCGAATGTTTGTGTTTTATGGGCAATTATCCCTTTTGGTTCTACTGTTTCTGAGGCTTCGAATATGACTGCTCCTGCCCCATCAGAAAAGATCATGCTATCGCGGTCATGCGGATCAATTATTCTGGAAAGCGTTTCTGCACCAATAACGAGTACACGCTTAGCATCGCCGCTTTGGATCAGGTAATTCGCTTGTATAGTTCCCTGTACCCATCCCGGGCATCCGAATATAATATCATAAGCTACGCAATCAGGATTGTTGATTTCCAGCTGCTGTTTAACTTTTGCTGCCAGTGAAGGCAGCATATTCATTCGGTTACTTCCTTTTTCTATATCGCCGAAATTATGGCAGAAAATAATGTGATCAAGTGTTTCTTTATCGATACCGGCATCATCAAGTGCCCTTTGTGAAGCAATAGCTGCCATGTTACTGTTGAGCATATTGTCATCAACATAACGTCTCTCCATGATCTCTGTGATCTCTGAGAATTTGCTGATAATTTCTGCAATGTTCTTTTCAATAATGGCCCCATTCTCGTAAAAAATGGATTTTAAGAAGGATTCACCTGAAATAATATTTTCAGGGATATAACTTCCTGTACCTGCTATTACTGAATATAGATGCTTATTATTGCTCATTTTGAACCGTATACTGTTTTGGTATTGAGTATAAAATTAGGATAAATATCTTAATAATAAAAATTTTATGAGAAATCGTCAATTAAAAAAACAAATAATTCCTTTGGGCCATGCGCACCAAGCACCAGTGTTTTTTCAATGTCTGCCGTTCTGCTTGGGCCGGTAATAGTAGTGATCATAGAAGGGATCTGGGCACCATATTTATTTTTGATTAGCTTAAAGCCATCTTTAAGATCCATAACTAATTGACCAGTGCGGGCAATAACGATATGGTGATGAGGAAAAATGCTTAACCTTCTGCCCGATTCATTTTGATTACTGATTAAAATGGAGCCGTTTCTTGCAATTAATGCTTCACACAGGGTAATTCCAACCTCCGCCATTTCAAAGTCCTTATCGGTCTTGTAAAAAGGAAATTCGTAGGTAGACAGCAATTTTTGTAATTCAGGTTCCCAGCAGTATATTTTTCGCCATTTAAATTTATCAGCAAGCTCCAGGATGTTTTCAATGAATTCTACCCCATCTTCACAAAAAATAAAATTGCCTGAAACAGCAGTAAGCTCTTCGGCAAATAAGATTTCAGGAATTTCTTCGGTGGTTTTATAGATTGGGGTTTCTTCTAAATTAGGATAAGGATTATCTCTTTTTTCGAGCAGGGCTTTCCTTATCTTTTTTAGCATTAACTCCTTGGAGGAAATATTCTCTTGCATAAAAAATGGATTTGCTGTCATCCTTTTAAAGGGATGACAGCTCCATAAAATTAATTATTATGATTCGGCTTCTGCTGGATTAACAGGAGCAGTAGGATCGTATGTTTCACCTACGCCATTATGAAGTAAGCCTTCTGCAGCAGGTTTCTGATCACCAGTACCGTTTACAAATTCATCATAAGTAGTACGGTTATCAAAAGGACGTTTGCCTAAAATCTCTTCCAAATCTGCCTGGAACAGAATTTCTTTTTCAATGAGCTTCTGTGCTAACATTTCAAGACCTTCTCTTTTGTCAACCAAAAGCTGAATCGTTCTTTTGTAGGTATCACCGATCAGGTTACGAACTTCAATATCGATCAGTTCAGAAGTTTTCTCTGAATATGGTTTATTGAAGTTGTATTCGTTCTGAGGATCGTGGAAAGATACATTACCGATAGTGCTGTTCATACCATAAATAGTAACCATGGCATAAGCTAGTTTAGTAATTCTTTCCAGGTCATTCTGTGCACCAGTGGAGATCTTGCCAAAAACAACTTCTTCAGCAGCACGGCCTCCCAACGTCATACACATACCATCAGTAAGCTGCTCTGTAGTATACAGGAACTGCTCCTTAGGCAAGTATTGCGCATAACCTAATGCAGCTACACCACGGGGAACGATAGATACCTTTACCAATGGATCTGCATGCTCAAGGAACCAGCCTGCAATAGCATGTCCGGCTTCATGATAAGCAACTATACGTTTTTCTTCCGGAGAGATAATTTTATTTTTCTTTTCCAAACCACCAATTACACGGTCAATTGCATCCTGGAAATCCTGCATATCTACAGATTCCTTGTTTCTTCTCGCTGCAATCAGCGCGGCTTCATTACAAACGTTTGCAATTTCAGCACCTGCAAATCCGGGAGTTTGTGCAGAAAGCTTTTTAGCATCTACTACTACGTCGGTTTTAATAGGTTTTAAGTGAACTTTAAAGATCTGCTCTCTGCCCACCAGATCTGGCTTATCGATAGATATCTGTCTGTCAAATCTTCCAGGACGAAGTAAAGCGCTATCTAATACATCAGGACGGTTAGTTGCTGCAAGAATAATAATTCCTGAGTCTGTTCCAAAACCATCCATTTCTACCAGTAGCTGATTTAGTGTGTTTTCACGTTCATCATTACCGCCCATCATACTGTTTTTTCCACGGGCACGGCCAATAGCATCTACTTCATCAATAAAGATGATACATGGAGCCTTGTCTTTAGCTTGTTTAAACAAATCTCTTACACGGGAAGCACCGACTCCAACAAACATTTCTACGAAGTCTGATCCTGATAAAGAAAAGAATGGTACCTGAGCTTCACCAGCAACAGCTTTGGCCAATAAGGTTTTACCTGTACCCGGAGAGCCTACTAATAATGCACCTTTAGGGATCTTACCACCCAAATTAGTGTATTTCTTAGGGTTTTTAAGGAAATCAACGATCTCCATTACTTCCTGCTTAGCTTCTTCGAGTCCTGCAACATCATTAAATGTTACGTTTACCTGGCTTTCCTTATCAAAAAGAGTGGCTTTAGATTTTCCAATATTGAAGATCTGTCCGCCTCCACCGCCGGCACCGCCGCCCATTTTGCGCATAATGAATATCCAGAAACCAATAAACAGCAATACAGGAATGATCACCGTGAAGAACCAGGAGTTAAAAGTACTCTGTCTGGTTTCTTTTTCTGCCAGAATCTGGTTGTCGACAGGAATTGTTTTTTGTGATTCTTTTAACTGGTTATCCAGTGCATCCATTGACCCTGCAGTAAAGGATACTGTTGGTCCTCCAGTTGAACCAAAATTACTTTTGGTTTCGTATTTTTTGTATTTCTCCTGGTTAAGGCGATCCGGTTTAATAAAAACATCGGCTCTAACGAGGTCTTCATACTTATAGGCAATGATTTTTTGAACATCACCCGGAGCGAGCATGTTAGTTTCAAATTCTCTGTAAGTGATGGTTTTGTTAGTATCATTTGTAAATAATACAGAAACCAGCACAAGGCCTAAAATAATAGCTGCATAAACCCAGAATATGTTAAAATTCGAACCTTTTTGAGGTTTTTTTGGAATATTAGGTATTCTCTTGATTAATTTGGGTTTTGTATTTTCTTTCTCTTTCATCATTGATTCAAAAAAATGTAATAAGGTTGTAACTGGTTATGCGCTTTGATAAGATGTCGTTTGAGCGTCGCCCCATAGATCTTCAATCCCATAAAAATCTCTTTTTTCTGTTTTGAATATATGAATAACAACGTCAAAGTAATCTAAAATTATCCATTCAGCGTTCTCTAATCCTTCTTTTCTCCATGGACTCGCTTGTGTTCCTTTGTAGATTTCATCTTCTACGCTATCTGCGATAGCTTTTACTTGTGTTGATGAATCTGCATTACAAACTATAAAATAGTCTGATACAGCACTATTTAGATCTCTTAAGTCCAGACGGACAATATCGTGTCCCTTTTTTTCCTGCATGCCATGAACGGCTATTTCTGAAAGGTAGGTAGAAAGGTTTACTAATTTCTTTTTTACCATTAAATTGTTTTATTTTTGATAAATAACCACTATAAAATTAACTATTGCAAAATAACACTTTTTCAACATTATTTGTTGGTCAAAATCTTATCAAATTATTAGCGGTCGATTCTACGAATAGCTTTATGAAAACTATGGTGTCAAATTCCGAGCCATTACCGGAAGGCACTGTTATTATGGCAGAGAATCAATACCAGGGCAGAGGACAGGTAGAAGGCAGGTGGCATGCTGAGCCTGGAAAAAATCTAACCTTTAGCATTCTTCTTTATCCTTCATTTCTTCCGCCAGGTGAGCAGTTTAAGTTAAATATGGCGGTGAGTATTGGGATCCAGACCGCACTGGGAACAGTGATAGGTAGTGGTTTATCTGTGAAGTGGCCAAATGACATTT
>Ga0233344_1000191_pt1 | contig 11287 bp, 12 predicted proteins | sample GEONDECOMP281_FD_180697 | JGI IMG/M metagenome (GOLD analysis project Ga0233344, IMG submission 180697) | Leaf litter microbial communities from Shasta-Trinity National Forest, California, United States - GEON-DECOMP-281 | ecosystem: Environmental > Terrestrial > Plant litter > Unclassified...
CAGTTTTATTCCTCAGCAGGTGGCTGCTTTTGGGATGAAGCTAAATGATTTTTATACCAAAATGATTAAAGAGACGATTGGTTAAATACAAAGCGCAATGCTGTGAATAGCATTGCGCTTTGCTATATATTAATATTTGTTTTTTTTAGAACCTAAAGCCTAAACTTAAGCCACCTCTAACGCCAGCCCAGGGGCCTTTGATATCGATAGTAGCACTGTTCTCGTTAACCGTAGAGGTTGCTTTGATCAACGGCAGATCTTTAACGAAATTTGCCAGCTGTTCTCTTACAATTGGTTCTTCGATCGCATTAAAATTTCTGTTGCTCACCAGGTTCCCGTTAGAAACACCATAACTTGGGCCCGCTATCCACCAGTCAAAATAAAGCAGTTTGCTTAATTTCCATTGTGCACCTACCATCAGTCCTCCGGTAAACGTATTGATGCTGCCTTTAAAATTTAGTGTTTCTGTAGTGTTCAGTTGACTAACCTCATACTGAAAAGGCCCTTCGCCGTTATATTTTGCATAACTCACAAATGGGGCAAGATAGAATCCCCTGAAAACCCCCTGACCAAGATAAAATTTAACTTCCGGGGTAATGGCAAAGTTGGAAGTTTTAAAATTATTGATGGTCTGTTTAGTTTGTTCGTCGTCTACTGCATTATCAATCTGCTTTTTAAACGGGATGCCTGATTTTGGCATCACCCGAAAATCGAGCGCTAAAGCTATTTTTCCGGTAATGGCACGCTCATATTCAAAAGAGTAGGTTTTTAACAATAGCGCGCCAACATTCATTTTGATGATGTTCTTTCCTTCTTGGGAAAGGCTGTCGCTTTGCTTGGTTTGTGCTTGTGACTGCTGCGTCAGGCAGAAGAGGGCTAGGATAGGTAAGGCAAGTATTTTTTTTGTAAAGCTGACTGGCATAAATTTTAAGTTAAATGATTTGTATGTTGTAACATTTCTTATTGCCACCTTTGAACAATAATCATGCCTTGCTATTATATTTTACCTGACGGCCTGTTCATTCACAGCTATTAATTACTTTTGAATATGTTTAGTGATTATTTAACTGCCCATCGCTTTAAAATTGTTTCTTTTAAGAAAGGGGAGACTATTTATAAACCCGGACAGCAGCCCAGGTTTGTATATTTTATTAAAAGCGGATCGATCAAAATGGTAACCGTTAATGATGATCAAAAAGAGTTTATACAAGGGGTATTTAAAGAGAGGGAGTACTTTGGTGAGCCTGCATTATTATTACAGCGGCCTTATCTGGCTTACACGATAGCTGAGGAAGATACAGAACTGGTACTGGTAAACCGTCCTGATTTTCTCAAATTCCTGGAAGATGACCGGATTTTTAGTATGAATGTAATCGAAACGCTCAGCAGCCGCTTGTTTTATAAATCTATGATGCTCGAAGAATTAGCTAATGAGCAGGCAGAACACAGACTAACCACGTTAATTAATTATTTATGCAGGGATATGGTTAAAGGAACAGCTTTACCTATTACAAGGCAGGCAATGGCCGATATGACTGGTTTAAGGGTGGAGACTGTGATCCGAGCCATCAAAAAAATGGCTCAGGCAGGGGAATTTAAAATAATCAGGGGAAAAATCATTAAAAAGTAAATGTGATATAGGTCATAAAAATTCTAAACAAACATGAACTACATTTGTCTATTAATTAAAAATAATTAAACAGATGAAACCACCGATCTCCAAATTCGAAGCAGTTATTCAATGTAAGTGTCCACGATGCAGACAAGGGAACATATTCTCTGGTAAAATGTATTCCTTTTCTTTTAAGGGACAGATCACCAATGAATATTGCCCGCATTGTAATTTACGGTTTGAAAGAGAGCCAGGTTATTTCTATGTGTCTATGTTTGTGAGTTATGCGATGAACTGCGCTGAAATGATCGGTGCAAGTGTAGGTGCCTATATTCTTGGTCTTGCACTGGTATACGATAATTTATGGTATTATATAGGTATCCTATTCGGCATCGTATTGTTACTTACACCTGTTAATTACCGTTACTCCAGGGTGATCCTTTTACACTGGTTAACGCCTGGCCTGGGTTATGTACCGGGAAGCGGTGATGAAAAGGACAGCAGCTATAAACAAGAAGTCTCTTCTATATAGTATAGGCAGCGATCATTTCGTCGGTTACTTTACATCCTTTTCCGGTAGCCGTATCGATCATCACATAATCAAACCATCCGTCTGCCGCTATTTTACGGGTGCGTGCATTTTCAATTTCAAACTGAACCCGGCATCCTTTATCATTGAACGTGAGTATGCCGGTACGTATTTTAATCAGGTCGCCCATCATCAGCGGCCTTTTATAATCTACATAAGCGGTGCGCACTACCCAGCCAAAACCGCTTTCCAGAAAAGATTCCATAGACATTTTATAGAATTTTTCCATTTGCTCATAACGTGCTGCCAGTACATAATCGAAGTATTTACTGTTATGGACATGATGAAACATATCGATATCATCTGGTCTTACCCGCAATTCTGTTTCAAATATACTGTACGCGTTCTTTTCCATCTTGCAAAAGTAAAGGTTTGATATTTGTTTATCATTAAAACTTAAACTATCTTTGCGCTCAATTAATTAATCCATATACACTTTAGTATAATTCAAGCAATGTATTTAAGTAAAGAAGTAAAAGCCGACATTTTTAAAACACACGGCGAAGTAGAATCTAACACTGGTTCTGCAGAAGGTCAAGTAGCGTTATTCACCTACCGTATTGCGCACTTAACAGAGCATTTGAAGAAAAATCGTAAAGATTTCTCTACTCAATTATCACTTCAAAAATTAGTAGGTAAACGCCGCGGTATCCTGGCTTACTTATTTAAAAAAGATATCAACCGCTACCGTGCAATCATCAAAGCTTTAGGGCTAAGAGATATTATCAAACCTTTAGGTTCGACATACAGCAAATAAGCGTAATAATATCAGGAAAAGCCATTCTTAAGGATGGCTTTTTTACTTTGAGAAATAAAATAAATATATATAAATCTGGTGTGGAGAAAGAGGAAAACACACCGCAAATTATTGTAAATGAATGTAATAAAAAAATCGTTCGACCTGGGAGATGGTAGAATAATTGAAATTGAAACAGGTAAATTGGCTAAACAAGCTGATGGTGCTGTTGTGGTAAGAATGGGTGATACCATGTTATTGGCTACTGTAGTATCTTCTGTAGGTGCTAAATCTGGGGTAGACTTTTTACCATTATCTGTAGATTACCAGGAGAAATATGCTGCCGCAGGCCGTATTCCAGGTGGATTTTTACGTCGCGAGGCAAGATTATCAGACTATGAAGTGTTAATTTCACGTTTGGTTGACCGTGCTTTACGCCCGATGTTCCCTGAAGATTACCACTCTGATACGCAGGTGATGATTACTTTGATCTCTTCTGATAAGAACATTACTCCGGATTCATTGGCTGGTTTAGCTGCTTCGGCTGCTATCGCGGTATCTGATATCCCTTTTAATGGCCCTATCTCTGAAGTTCGTGTAGCAAAAATTGATGGTCAGTTAGTAATCAATCCTTATGTGAGCGATTTAGAACGTGCTACTTTAGAATTCCTGGTTGCAGGTACTGAAAATGATATTGTGATGGTGGAAGGTGAAGCTGATGAGATTTCTGAAGAAGAAATGGTTGAAGCTATCGAATTTGCACACAAAGCAATCGTTATTCAGGTTAAAGTTCAAAAAGAACTGGCTGAAGCGGTTGGCAAAACAAAAAAACGTGAGTATTCTCATGAGAACAGCGATCTTGAATTGAGACAATCAGTTTTTGATGCTACTTATGATAAAGTATATGCTGTAGCTAAAAGCCAGACTTCAAAAGGTGAGCGTGGTGATAAATTTGGTGAGATCTTAATGGACTTCATCGCTACATTAGGCGAAAACATTGATGACGTGACTGGCTTCTTAGCTAAAAAATATTTCCATGATGTACAATATGATGCTATCCGTAACCTGGTATTAGATGAAGGTATGCGTTTAGACGGTCGTGATGTACGTACTGTTCGTCCGATCTGGAGTGAAGTAAGTTACTTACCTTCTGCACATGGTTCAGCAGTATTTACCCGTGGTGAAACGCAATCATTAACTACCGTTACTTTAGGTTCTAAAGATGATGAGCAAATGATTGATGGTGCTTTCATCAATGGATACAACAAATTCCTGTTACACTATAACTTCCCTGGTTTCTCAACTGGTGAAGTTCGTCCTAACAGAGGTGCTGGTCGCCGTGAAATTGGTCATGGTAACTTAGCCATGCGTTCATTGAGAAAAGTTTTACCTGGATTAGAAGAAAACCCATACACGATACGTATCGTTTCTGATATCCTGGAATCTAACGGTTCTTCTTCAATGGCAACTGTTTGTGCAGGTACATTAGCACTAATGGATGCAGGTATTAAAATCAAAGCGCCTGTATCAGGAATTGCAATGGGATTAATTACTGATGAGAAAACTGGTAAATATGCGATCCTTACCGATATTCTTGGAGATGAAGATCACTTAGGTGATATGGACTTCAAGGTTACTGGTACTGAAAAAGGTATCGTAGCTTGTCAGATGGACTTAAAAATCAACGGTTTGAAATGGGAAGTATTAACTGCTGCCCTGAAACAAGCTAACGAGGCTCGTTTACACATCTTAAATGAGATGAAGAAAACGATCTCTGCTCCACGTGAAGATTACAAAGATCACGCTCCGCGTATTGTTTCTTTAAGTATTGACAAGGAATTCATCGGTGCTATTATTGGTCCGGGTGGTAAAATTATCCAGGAAATGCAACGTGAAACCGGCGCATCTATCTCTATTGAAGAAGTAGGTAACAAAGGTATCATTGAAATATTTGCTGATAATAAAGCGGCTATTGATGCTGCTGTTAAACGTATCAACGCTATTGCTGCAAAACCGGACATAGGTGCAACCTATGATGGTAAAGTGAAATCTATCATGCCATTTGGTGCATTTGTTGAGATCATGCCCGGTAAAGATGGTCTGCTGCATATCTCTGAGATTGCATGGGAACGTTTAGAAACTATGGATGGTGTGCTGAAAGAAGGCGACAAGATCCAGGTTAAATTACTAGATATAGATAAGCAAGGTAAAATGAAGCTTTCCAGAAAAGCTTTACTGCCGCGCCCCGCTAAACCGGAAGGCACGCAGGAAAACAAACCAGCTTAATTAATTGTCATAAACCCCGCATTTTGCGGGGTTTTTTGGTTTAAAATAGGTTATTTTTTTATATTTACTCCCCAAACGGCATAGGTAAAAATACGCCTCTGTATAGTTGAAAAACGATAAATCGACCTCATGAAACACTTTATAGCCCCATCAGTACTTTCCGCAGATTTCGCCAATTTACAACGCGATGTAGAGATGCTCAATTCCAGTGAAGCAGATTGGTTTCATGTAGACATTATGGACGGTGTATTTGTGCCCAATATTTCTTTTGGTTTTCCGGTAATGGAAGCGATAAAAAAATATGCCACCAAACCCCTTGATGTTCACCTGATGATCGTTAATCCGGATTTATACATTGAACGGTTTGCAGCAGCAGGAGCTTACTCTATTACGGTGCATTATGAAGCATGTGTCCACCTGAATAAAACTATACAGTCGATACATGATGCAGGGGCAAAAGCCTGCGTAGCGCTTAATCCTCATACTCCTGTAGAGTTGCTTACTGATATTCTATCCGAACTGGATATGGTGCTAATCATGTCTGTTAATCCTGGTTTCGGCGGACAAAAATTTATTCATCATACTTTGGCAAAAGTGAGCCGCCTGAGGGCTATGGCGAATCAGATCAATCCGCAATTGCTGATTGAAGTGGATGGGGGGGTAGGTTTGCACAATACTGCTGCACTGAGCAGTGCCGGTGCAAATGTGCTGGTAGCTGGAAATGCAGTGTTTGCAGCACCGTCGCCACAAGAGATGATTTCGTCTATGAAAAATCTTTCTGCCGCTGCGATTAATAGTATATAAGCTCTATTCTTTCACTAGATTTTTTCAAAAAAACCAAAGAATAACTCGATAAAACAATTAGATTTACAACCAATAAATAACCATAAAAAATGAGACACAATTTTGGAGCAGGTCCCTGCATTCTACCTCAGGAAGTATTTAAACAGGCATCACAGGCTGTTTTAGATTTTAAAGACGGTTTGTCGATACTGGAAATTTCACATCGTACACCTGAGTTTGAGGCAGTTGTAGCGGAGTCTGTTAAACTAGTAAAAGAATTGTTAAATGTGCCCGAAGGTTACTCTGTATTATTTTTACAGGGTGGTGCAAGTTTGCAGTTTGCCATGGTTCCAATGAATTTATTGAGCGAAGGAAAAACTGCAAGTTACCTGGAAACTGGTGTTTGGGCCAATAAGGCCATTAAGGAAGTGAAGAACTTTGGTACGGCTAATATTGTTGCTTCTTCAAAGGAAGCTAACTTTACATATGTCCCTAAAGATTATTCAATTCCTGAAGATAGTGCTTATTTCCACTTCACCTCAAACAACACTATTTATGGAACTGAAGTTTTCAGCCTGCCTGAAACTAAAGTACCTGTAGTTTGTGATATGTCATCTGATATCATGAGCAGAGTGATCGACGTTTCAAAATATGACCTGATCTATGCTGGTGCACAGAAAAACATCGGCCCTGCCGGTTCTACTGTAGTGATCATTAAAGATGAGATCTTAGGTAAAACTACCAATAAGATCCCTTCAATGCTGAATTACAAAGAGCATATTGACGGTGGTTCGATGTATAACACACCTCCGGTATTTGCTATTTATGTAGCGATGCTTAACTTAAGATGGTTAAAATCTAAAGGCGGCGTAGCGGAAATTGAAAAAGAAAATATAGCTAAAGCAAGAGCACTTTACGCGGAGATCGACAGAAATCCATTGTTTAAAGGTACTTGTGCCGTAGAAGACCGTTCAAGAATGAATGTATGTTTTGTTATGGAAAATCCGGAACTGGAAAAACCATTCCTGAAATATGCCGAAGAAAATGGAATAGAAGGAATTAAAGGACATAGAAGTGTAGGTGGTTTCAGAGCCTCTATGTACAATGCCCTGCCAATTACAAGCGTACATACGCTAGTGGAATTAATGCAGATTTTTGCAGAAAAACACCAAAAATAATATTTAATGATCAAGATACTTGCAAACGATGGCATAGATCCCATCGGAAAAAAATTATTAGAAGAAGCCGGTTTTACTGTGGATACAGAAACTGTTGCTCAGGATAAATTGATTGAAGCTTTACAAAACTACGATGCAATCACGGTAAGAAGTGCTACTAAAGTACGTAAGGATGTGATTGATGCCTGTCCAAATCTTAAACTGATTGGAAGAGGTGGTGTAGGAATGGATAATATTGATGTGGAATATGCACGTGAAAAAGGTTTAGCTGTGGTGAATACCCCGGCGGCATCTTCTTTATCTGTAGCAGAACTGGTTTTTGCCCATTTATTTACTGGTGTTCGTTTTTTACAGGATTCCAACCGTAAAATGCCTGTTGAAGGTGATACTAAATTCAATAAACTCAAAAAAGATTATGCTAAAGGTATTGAACTTAAGGGTAAAACTCTAGGTATCATTGGTTTTGGCCGTATCGGAAGGGCTGTAGCTTCTGTAGCTTTAGGTTTAGGCATGAATGTACTGGCTTATGATCTGTATCCTTTTGAAGGTGCAATTACTTTAAAATTTCAGGGTGATCTAAGTCTTGATATTCCGGTTAAAACGGTATCTCTGGAAGAAGTGATCGCTAACAGTGATTTTATTACTTTGCACACTCCTTTTGCAGATAAACCTATTCTAGGTGCAGCTGAGTTTGATCAGATGAAACCGGGAGTTGGCGTGGTGAACTGTTCAAGAGGTGGTACGATTGACGAGCAGGCACTAATTAACGCGTTAGACAGTGGTAAACTTGCTTTTGCAGGTTTAGATGTGTTCGATAACGAACCAACACCTTTAAAAGCGATTTTAGAACATGCTAAAATATCCTTAACACCGCATATTGGTGCAGCTACTAATGAAGCACAAGAGCGTATTGGTGAAGAACTAGCTTCGCTGATCATCGCTCATTTTAAAAAATAGGTATAGTATTTAATAGAGGCAGTAAAGCCATATTGACTTAATAAACTGTATTGAAACCAAGGAAAGGTTTAAGGATTTAATTATCCTTAGACCTTTTTTTATATAAATACCTTTAGGATGTACAATAATTTTTTTAGGAGAACTAATATTATTTACTAGTGAAAATAAATTATAAAATAACATTTGGTGCAGGATTGAATTTCATCAGCTGTCTAATGCCTGGTATGTTGAAATAATCCTAAAGAATGTTTTCACGAGCCTGCTTTAAAAGAGTTTCCAGCAGATATTTTGTTCTCTTTTGATGATGCGTACCCTAACGAGAGCATTGTTTTTGTAACGGATGCAGAATGGTTTAAAAAGGGCAGTTTGATTACAACAGATTTGCTGGAGAATTAGTATTGAATGAATAAATAGGCTTAAGGGAAAGGTGCTGGTGCTATTTCTCTTTTAGTTTATTGAAGAAGAAAATACCACCTGTAATAATAATCACAACCAAAGCAATAATGATATAAGTGCTGATAGCAGTTTTAGTGGTTACCTGCGCTTCCTTAGCTATAAGCTGATCATTCTGATCCTGCAGTTTTTTGATCGCATGCATATACCCCTGCATTCGTTTATTGGTGTTGACCGCATTGTTTTCTATTTGCTGTACTTCCTGATCTTTATAATTCATCAGGATCTTCAGTTCTCTGAATATGTTGTTATCACTCAGGATCACTTGTCTCAATATCTCACTGGAATTTCTGATATCATCTTTAGTCTGCAGACCAAAGATCCCTGTTCTTGCGGCAAGGCTCAATTCATACTGTCCAAATTTTGCACTGCGTTCGGCAAGCAGGCCATTTATTTTTAAACGCTGTGTCTGGTATGCTGAAGTATCTGTCTGCGCGGCAATGGCATTAATTCCGTAAGTTAAGCCCAGCAGTAAAAGCAAAATTCTGATCATTATAAAATTAAAGCAAATTTTGTGCCTTATCTGGTGTTAGAAGTAATAAAGGCAGATTAGCTGTGAAACTGGATACGGACAATATCACTCAGGTGCAAGCCCAGCAATCCACTGGCTTTACCTTTGTTGATGGCTATTTCCAGGTGGTTACTAATACCAAAAAGGCACAGTTTTTCTCCTTCAGGAACTTCATTGTAATGCCAGCTCAGCTGGGTAATCGTTTCACTTTTTCTAAAGAATAAAGTAAAATCCCTATTGCGCTGTATCCTGGTAAACAGCTCTTTAGTGATATTGGTGATCACATTGCAAAAGGTGTCGATGTAAATCACACTGCCCCTGATCATGTCGGCTTCAATGACTGGGTTGAGGAGCATTCTTTCCTCAATACCATCGGTAGGAATACCGATCTCTTTTAACCTGCCCCCTTTAGCCAGGTGACTGGCAGCTTTAACAAAAATATCTACTAAAGGAAAATGAAGATATTTAAGGTCCTGCATGATATTCAGTTCTACAATTTCATCAGGTTTTCCGTCGAACAGCAAAGAAAAAATTCCATTATCGGCACCAACAAAATAATGATCATGGTATTTAAGTCCCACATATTTTGTATTTTCACTGAACACCGAATCTATACCAATCAGGTGTACAGTACCTTTAGGAAAATAATGGTATACATTCTTTAAAACAAAGGCTGCATAGGAGATATTAAAAGAAGGAACTTCATGGGTAATATCAACAATAGTAGCCGTAGGCAAGATCGTCAGGATACTGCCTTTCAGAGCAGCCTGATAAAAATCTTTAGAACCTAAATCTGTGGTTAAAGTGATAATGGCCATTAAAAATTGAATATTTATTCTTATTCTTGCGTATGCAGTTAAGCGCCTGCAAATATTCAAATTTAAATCAAAATATACACCTCTATCTAAAAAACAATATTTTGAACGAACTTAAACTAGTATTAGAAACAGTAGATCCGGCACAATTCTGGGGTTCAAACAATGAACATTATGAGTTGATCAAACGCGCATTTCCAAAGCTTAAAATTGTTGCCAGAGGCAACGAAGTGAAAGTGTTAGGTGATGAGGAAGAGCAGAAATTATTCAATAAGAAGTTTGGAAAACTAGTGGCCCGGCTGGAACAATATGGCTCCTTAAAATCAGGTGATATCGAGTCCATTTTAGCCATAAAAAATATTGCTGAGTCTAATAGTGCAGTAGTTGAAAAGGTAAATGGCGGTGGTGGTGAGGTGATCGTATTTGGAAATAACGGTGCAATGATCAAAGCCAGAACGGCTAATCAGCGCAGGATGGTAGACAGTATCTTGAAAAACGACGTTCTTTTTGCTATCGGTCCCGCTGGTACTGGTAAAACTTATACTGCGGTAGCCTTAGCGGTAAGGGCGCTTAAAAATAAAGAGATAAAGCGAATTATCTTAACCCGGCCAGCGGTAGAGGCAGGGGAGAGCTTAGGCTTCCTGCCAGGCGATTTAAAAGAAAAGGTAGATCCTTACCTTCGTCCGTTATATGATGCCCTGGATGACATGATACCAGCCGAGAAACTGAAATTATACCTGGAGAACAGGACCATCGAAATTGCCCCTCTTGCATTTATGAGGGGGCGTACGCTGGACAATTGTTTTGTGATCCTGGATGAAGCACAAAATTCTACAGATCTGCAGCTGAAAATGTTTTTAACCCGTATGGGACCTTCAGCTAAGTTTATCGTGACAGGGGATGTCACCCAGATCGATCTGCCAAAAAAATCTATGTCGGGATTGCACAATGCTTTACGCATCCTGGATGATATTCCGGGTATCGAAATCATTTACCTGACCGGTGAAGACGTAGTGAGGCATCAGCTGGTGAAGAGGATATTAAAAGCGTACGGAGATATACAGTAATTTTTAACAATAATTGATGTGATCCATCAACAACATGAGAGCAATAAAAGAAACCAATTTTAATTTTCCTAAACAGAGCAGTTTTTATAAAGGTAAAGTACGTGATGTATATACAATCGATCATCGCCTGATGGCCATGGTAGTGACAGACAGAATTTCTGCATTTGATGTAGTGCTTCCCGAGGCTATTCCTTATAAAGGGCAGGTGCTGAACCAGATCGGCGCAAAGTTTTTAAAAGCTACGGCTGATATCGTTCAAAACTGGGTGATCGCCGTACCCGATGAAATGGTGACTATCGG
>Ga0233344_1000193_pt1 | contig 11227 bp, 11 predicted proteins | sample GEONDECOMP281_FD_180697 | JGI IMG/M metagenome (GOLD analysis project Ga0233344, IMG submission 180697) | Leaf litter microbial communities from Shasta-Trinity National Forest, California, United States - GEON-DECOMP-281 | ecosystem: Environmental > Terrestrial > Plant litter > Unclassified...
CTTTCATGGGTTCGCTACCTGGGCATGGCTATGAAAATGTTCGCCGTCCCGAAATCCATAGTATGAACTTGGCCGACTGCTTGCCGCTTACATCAACGTGGCAGGGACCACGTGAAAATCCATGTTCGTTTTATAAAAAGTTTTACGGAAAAACCCCCGTTCCTCCTTTATTTTATGGCGCTGCGAGTGGCGGCACGCCTTTTCGTGTTGTGCTGCACAACGGTGATGTTGGGCATACATTCATCGGCGGACCTACAGGCGCCGGCAAGTCTACGTTGTTGGGCTTGATTGCCGCATCCCATTTTCGCTATCCGAACGCCAAGTTCTTCGGTTTCGAAAAAGGCGAGTCCATGCTTGCTTTATGTCTAGCATCAGGCGGAACACATTATAACTTTCTGGAAGAAGACTCAAAAGAATCCAAATCAATCGGTTTCGCCCCTTTCAGTCACATTGAGCGTCTGACAGATCGAATTTGGGCATCCGATTACATTGAGACGATTTTGCAGTTGCACGACGTTAAAGTTGATGTCGATATGAGCGCTGAAATAACGCGCGTCATCGATCTGTTGGCTACGCGCCCGGCCCACATGCGATCATTCACCGACTTCAATAATTTGATTCAGATTCGTCAGGCTAAAAACGTACTAAAGCTGTACGAACGTAACTTGGCTGGAGGGATGCTTAATGCCACTAGCGATAGCATTACAACCAGTCATTTCACTGTGTTCGAAATGGAACAGTTGATGGAACTGAAGGATAAGCACGTGGTTCCGGTGCTGCTATATCTGTTCCGGATGATCGAGCGGTCATTAGACGGGTCTCCGACGATAATTTGTCTTGATGAGGCGTGGTTAATGCTTCAGCATCCTATGTTTGAAGAGAAGCTAAAAGCTTGGTTTAAGGTTTTGCGGAAGGCTAATGCGATGGTCATATTTGCTACGCAGGAGCTTGAAGACGTGGCCAATTCACCGATTGCATCGACGATATTCTCCTCTTGCCAAACGAAGATACTTCTACCGAACGCCAGTGCCCAAAGTGAAGGGATTGCAAAGCTCTATAAAGATATCGGTATATCGGACCGCGAGATCGAATTGTTGGTTTACGCAACCCCTAAGCGCGATTATTTCTTCACAAGTCCCGCTGGTAAAAGGCTGTTCCAGCTCGAACTGGGTCCAACGGCATTGGCTTTTGTCGCAGCGTCCGGTGTCGAAGACCGCCGGGCAGTTAAGTTGCTGCGCCGCACGCACGGGGCGCATTGGGTAAGACACTGGTTAGCTCGACAAGGAGTAGATCCTGCGGTCTTGGGTGAAAAAGCACGGCTGGCCGAAGCGTTGATCGCATGATCAACGCTTCGCTGCAACGGACCCAAGTTGCCTCATGGTGGCTTTCGCTCGCAGGCGTAGCGGAAAAGCGTGCTGAGCTACTACTAGTGCTGATCGGTGGTCCTCTGACTGGCTTGCTTGCTTGGGGAAACAGCAGCAGTCCTTGGACTTTGCTTTTGTTATTATTAATGCCGTTCGCATGGGGTGCGACGAAGTCGCGGTCAGCTGCATTTTTAATGATGTTGGGCTATTATGCGGCTGCATCGAGAGCGCTGCCAGGTGGTGCAGCTGTCTTTTTTGGAGATTCCTCCTCTTGGGCGATGGGTTGGTCTTGCTGGTTGTGTGCGAGCCTTGTGCTGGCCATGCCATATTTGATATTTTGGAGCCCTGATCATAATCGTAAGTGCTATGGCTTTGTATCGGCAACAGTTATCACCGCGCTTCCACCGCTAGGAGTAATTGGTTGGGAAAGTCCATTGAGCGAGGCGGGTATGCTATTTCCGTCGCTAAAATGGCTGGGTTTAATGATGACCTTGGCCTTGATTGCTACGATAATTTCGCGGCGTTGGCGCCTGGTGTTGCCGTTGCTTACTCTCGCACTACTTTCCAATCTTGTCTTAGCGGGACCGCATGATGTTCCTCAGGGATGGAGTGGAGTGAACACGCAATTTGCCCGATTGAGCTCAGCCGGGTTCGATGACAGCGGCCAAATAAACTCTAGCATGGGGCGAGTGTCTTGGATCAACGAATTTGCCCGAACTATACCAGCAAATAGCGTTAAAATATTGCCTGAGACGTTACTAGGTCGGTATGGTGGTTTGACCGCACTTGATCTGCAAGCGGTTGAAACCGAGCTCGCCGATCGTAGCTCTCGTTTGGTTGTCGGAGCTGAACTGACTAACGATGGCAGTAGTTATAAAAATGTCGTTGTGGTGCTAGGTGCGGGCGAGCATGACGATAAATTTGCGGTCCAAGGTATACCTGTCCCAATCTCAATGTGGGCTCCGTGGAAAAATAATAGTGCACAGGCGCATATTTTTGGTCATGATAATGTTATTGGCATCTTAGGAATTCGGGCAGCGGTTTTGATTTGTTACGAACAGCTTCTGCCATTTCCTTTGTTATGGTCTGAAACGCAGCGGCCAAGAGTACTTCTAGCTGTGAGTAATGTTTGGTGGGCCAGTGGTACATCTATTCCTAATATTCAGCATCAAACGATGGCTTCTTTTGGACGATTGTTTGGATCACCTGTAATTTTTTCTAAAAACTCTTAAATGGCGTTAAAGGAAGGAAGTAGATTATGAATTTATCGATACGATATCATGATGGTGAACTGGACGGAATATATGTGGATTCAGCATACTCTTTGCAGAATATAAAGGATGCTGTCGAAGAAGAAATAAAATTGGCTTTTAATAAAATTGATTGCACATTCCTGGATAACATTGGAAACGACACCGAATAATTGTTTTCCATAATTGAGAGTGCGGTTCGAAAAATAATAGATGAAAAAATGAAAAAATTTCTCGTGGGTTTGGTCGTTTTTGTATGTTTACCTTCATATGCGGGGACGGTCGCAGGGACGGGTGGCGCAACAGAAGTTACGCAGATCCTCAATAATGTGCAGCTTACGGCATCATATGCTCAAGGCGCTCAACGCTTACAACAGCAAATCCTTATGTATGCAGCAATGGTAAAGAATCTTGAGAATAATCCGCTCGGTGCCGTGATTCCGGATATGAATATCCTCGTTTCGAATCAAGCAAAGATTATTGCTGCTGGCACTGATATTGGCAGCAGTATGGCAACGGTCGATACCAACTTTGCCAAAAACTTTAACAATCCTACTGCTGCGACATATGGTGAAAAATTCGGCGCTTGGACAACTACCAGTACATCGGCCCTCAAAACGGCAATGCTGAATGCCGGATTGCAGCGTGAAAATTTCGCGGACGACACAACCGCGTTGCAAGCCTTGGTGACAAAAAATCAAGCATCAACGGGTGACCTGGGCGCGTTGAAAACGCTGGGCGAGATTAATACCTCACAGTTGCAGGAGTCGATGAAACTGCGCGATTTGATTTCGTCTCAACAGTTAGCGACAGGAACATATCTTGCGGCGCAAGCTAGTAAAGGCCAGGCGGCAACAGATAATGACAAAGCGATTCAGGATGGATTTCTTTCGACGAAGCCCACCAGTGTTCCTGCATTGGACACATCGACAAAAACTTATTCCAAACTCAATTATTATTGATATCTTCGCTTTATCTATATATAACCGTCAAAAATTCTCTATTTATTAAGGCTTAATTATGAAAAATTTCTTTATCATTTTCGTTGCATTCTTTATCGCCGCTTGCGGAGCAAAAACAATCGAAGGTACTTATTACGCACAAATGGGAGGCCATAGTTTCACATTTAATAGTAATGGGACTGCGTTTGAGAGTGGTGCAGACGGCGCGAAGATTGGAAAAGATTTCACGTATAAAATTGAGGGTAGTAGTTTGAGCAATGAAAGCAAGACGATTTCATTCGTTCTCAAACCGGATGGTTCGATGGCATCCACTGCATATGGAGCGCTTGTCAAAAAATGAAAAACCACACTCCACGCTGGCTGATCATCTGCCTATTGTTGTTGTCGGCCCCTTGCTTTGCCGCAACTCCTGACGTAACAATTGTCAACACAGTCAATGCAGCGATGGCTGCTGCCGGCCAGACAAGGATAATGCCACAGGCCTTGATGTGGCTTAGCTCTTTCATGACTTTGCAGTTTGTAATAACCAATTATGCGGTTTTGAAAGAGCAAGGATCTGATGTCTCAACGGTGATCGCCAAATTGGCTGGGATGATGATTTGGTTTTCTATTTGCTTTACGCTTTTGAGTAAGGGGCCTGCGTTTATTGACTCGGTTGGTAACGGTCTATTGACCAAGTTTGCACCAAATATTCCGAGTCCAGGTTCTATTATTACGACAACGCTTGGTCTGTGTACAACGCTATTGATTGCGATTGCGGTTACTGGTACCTCAGTGATTGGAACTGGAAATGCCGCCATTGCTAACGTATTCATAATCATGTTACTGACAGTATTTTCCGTTGGTATGTTTTTAGCGATCAAGGTGATGATGCTCACATTGGAGCTTGGATTGATCGTGATCATGTCGCCACTGAGTTTTGCATTTTTGGGCTTAAATGCCCTGAAAGACCAAGGCATCGCTCCTTTTAAATCGCTGATTTCCTTGGCATACAGAATTATTATTTTAGGCATAATTTACTCTGCCTTCGGTGAGGTCACTAACGTGGCGGCCTCCAGTTTGGCGGGAGTGGATTGGAAAGATCCTACTAGCTGGGGCGTAGCCATTAATACGATACTTGCCGCTATTTGCGCTTTTCCTATCATTGCTTATTTGGTTTATAAATCAGATTCGATTGCGGCCAGTCTGGCCAGCGGCAGCACGAACATGGGACCTGGTGACGTTGCGTCGGCTGCTGCGGCTGGTGCTGCTGCTGGAGCGGCCATTATGAGCGGGGGTGCCACAATGGCAGCGAGTGGTGGGGGCGCCTCAAGATCAATGTCGGATTTTATGAAAGGCTTAACGGGCGGCGGCAGTTCCGTCTCGAACGCTTCCAGTTCCGGGTCTGGACCGAATCCGTCTCCCAGTCCCAAACGGGCGGAGTACAGTTCGTCAGGTAGTGCCGGCGGCGTAGGAGCTAAGCTGTCTGACACGGCTCCTGCACGCTCGAATTACCAATCATCGCTTTCGTCGGGTGGTACTTCGTCTCCGATAGGCGTTCCGGATCGGGGCGGTGTTACCGGTTCGGCGCCCGCAAGAGCGTCGGATGATTTTGCGCCGCAGAATTCAGTCAGCAGTGGTGGGTCTATCGATGATGTGGGCGCGGTTGGTGCGCTTGGTGGCACACCAGGAGGTGTGCCAAACGAACCTGGTCCGGTAAGCAGCGACATTGCCGCACCCGGCCAAGCGCCAATGCGTTCATCGGGCTCGCCTTCGTCAATGACCAGCAAAGCGCCTTCTCGCGGTACTGCGCAGGAAAGTACGGCAGCAGGCACGCCGGCCGGTGCTGCTCCTGTACGAGCATCATCGGGGTCCGGCCTAAATGCTGGAATTAGCGGTGCGACTTCACCGCTCGAAGATAAGGTCGATAAAATCATGGGCGCTTTGGGAGGCCAACAGCCACGGAGGCCAACTCTAGGTGATCGTCTCAGCGCCGTCAATCAGCACGTGGAAAAAGAAAAGGCAACGACACACGTCAGTGTCAGTACCCGTGGCGATTGACGAAGGCAGACCAACTGCCGACTGGAGGACATGATCTGCGGGGAAGCGGCCGAACGGCAACAGCCAGTGTTGGCCACAAGATTCTTTTGCAGCAAAAGGCAAAGTACTTATATAATGCAGTATTCATGAATTTAAAGGAGCGTCATGTCGCTGTTCAAACCGAAACAAAAAGCTAGTGTGCTCGTTGGTGAGCCAGCGGCTCATGGTGATGACCCAGCCGAACAAGTCGACGCGCCTTGGTTAAGAGCCGGCCAACAGTTTAATGACACTTACCTCCGTTTGGCTGCTCAGGTGGCCAACTGGCGGATGTTCGCCTTTTTCGCCATAGCGGTAGCGGCGTTGTCAGTTGGTGGCGCTATATACATTGGATCGAAATCGAAATTTGTTCCGTACCTGGTTGAAGTCGACAAGTTGGGGCAGACAGTGGCGGTGCGCGCGCTATCTGGTAACGACGCCGTCGTTGATCCACAGCGGTTGGTATATCGCGAGATGTTTGATTTGATTGAAAATCTGCGCACGGTGACTACTGATCGCGATGCCAATAATGACCGTATCGAGAAAGGGTATTCCCGGTTGACAGGCGCAGCGCGGGTGTACGTACGGTCGGAACTGCGCAAGGCGCCTCCTAATGAAGTAGGAGCAACAAAGACTGTCGCTGTGCGTGTCAAGACGGCTTTGAAAGTAACTGATAAGAGCTGGCAATTGGAGTGGGAAGAGACGTCATATTCGCTTGCTGGCGAGGTTTTAGGGACTGAAAAGTGGAAAGCGACTATTCAATACATGTTGGCGCCTTCGTCGGACGAGTTGAACATTCGAAAAAATCCAATCGGTTACACGGTTACTGATTTGAACTGGATGAAGGTAATCTAATGCGTAAATCATTTAAGTTGTCATTTTTTGTTTGGGTGCTGTTTTCGTTGATTGGCAATTCGGCCGTTGCTGGCGAGAAATATAATACGATCGACGATGCTGCGGTTGCTGAGGCGAAGGTTTGGCAAGCGGGTGGCAAGGCGCGGCCTCTCATGTCGTCGGACGGGATGATAATCTTCGCTTTCGGCCAGTCGATGCCAAAGCTGACATGCTCGCCAACGCGGGCCTGTGACGTGCAGATGCAACCAGCTGAAAAGGTCAGGAAGGTCGTCCTGGGGGACGGGGCAAACTGGACCTGGTCTGGGGCAGATTCAATAGAACACGGTAAAACAATCCAACATGTCATTTTTCAGCCCAAGGATGTGGATCTGGAATCAAACGTGATCATCACCACAGATCGTCGCACTTACCATATGAAATTATTCGCACCTAAACAGGAGGGTGCATATCTCAACAGCGTTGGATTTTATTACCCCGAAGAACTCGTGTCGTCTTGGGCCGACAAAATGGGCGCCGACGCTGATGCCAAAACCAAAGACGAGGCGACTAATGTAATGCATACGGCGGTAAGTCCTGAAAAACTCGCCTTTGATTACCGTATTGAGGGTGACGCCGATTTCAAACCAGTGCGCGTATTCAATGATGGCGAACGGGTCTATATTGAAATGCCCGATAGTGTGCTGCACAACGAAAGCCCAGTTCTAATTTTGCTCGACGAAAAGGGAGAGGCTATGGTTGTTAATTATCGTCGCGAGCAAGATCCGCAAACCAATAAAATCCATTACATCGTCGATAAATTGTTTGCCAAGGCTGAACTGAGGTTAGGATCGGAGAAGGTGAAAATTGACTGGAAACGAAAAGAGAAATCTTTTTGGAGTTCGAATTAATGAGCGATACATCCAAAGTCGATAGTTTCGATTTAGCAGCTGGAGTGCCTGGTATTGGTGACTCGTTGCGTCCAAAGCCAAAATTTTCGGACAGAATATCGAAGCGGGTTCTGTTGGTCCTTTTTGGCTTTATCGCTCTATTGGTGGCAATCTTTTTAACCGCATTGAATAATATGGGGACTAAGCCTGCTCAAAAAGAAATCGACAAGAAGAAGAGTGTCGCTGCTGATGTCAAGAACGATGATAAGCAAGGGCTGCCGGACGATATACGCGGAACTCCAGCAGGAGCAATTGGCAAAGCGTTGCCGGTTAGCTTGCCTCAAGCGGCCGCACCGGCCGCCGCAGCTACAACGACCGTTGTCTCGCCGTTTGCACCTGGTCAAGCCAGTTCGGACACCCAGCTACATGTTCCGGGTCTCGGCGGGGATAGTGCCAGCACAGCGACAGGCCTGATTCCTAAGGCAGATGGGCCACCACAAGCCCATGCGGCAGCTTCAGCGCAGCAACAGAGCGCTGCGCAAGAGGCACAGGCGCGAGTAACACGGATGACTACCGCCCGTACCAACGGGCTGTCGGCACGCTCGTTTGACGACCAAGATTCAGCCGCCACTGGCGGAGCCACGGCCGGGATTATGGATGCGCTTAAAATCGCGGCGAAGAACGCTGCCGTGCCGGGCAACGCGGCTATAGCGGGCGTCAAGCCGCCCGAGACTGAGCAAGATGAAAAATTAGGATTTTTGAAATCTTCAGCGACAGATGATCGCGCATATTTGCAGCATTCGCCAGTGACTGCGTTATCGCCCAATGAAGTAAAAATGGGAACTTATATTCCGATGTCTCTTGAGCAGGGAATCAATTCGGACCTTCCCGGCGAGATCACTGCGAGAGTGACGGAGGCCGTATATGACACGATATCAGGTTGCCGGTTGCTCATTCCGGCGATGTCCAAAGCAGTTGGTAAGTATGACTCTAAAGTTGCGCTGGGGCAGGGGCGCATGTTGGTCGTTTGGAACTCACTTATTTTCCCCAATGGAGATGAACTTAATTTGGGCGGTATGCAGGGCTACGACACGGCTGGTGAGGCCGGTCTGAATAGCGATGTTGATAACCATTACATGAGGCTCATCGGACTGACCTTTGGTATGTCGATGATTACGTCGGGAGTTCAACTGTCGGTTCCACAATCCAATACAAACTCGAATAATTCAGCACAAACTCCCTCCCAGATCATTGCAGCGTCGCTGGCGCAGCAGTACGGGCAACTCGGAGCTCAGATCATTAGCAAGTATATGGCAGTTCAACCTACACTGAGGAATTCACCAGGGGAGCGATTCATGATTATGGTCCCTCATACCATTGTATTTAACAAAGTCTGGCAGAACCGTTGTAACGTTGAATGACATTGACCACCCATCCGTTTTCCGTAAGACGATCGCGGAGGGTAAGTGCTCATTAGCGAGTTGATTCAATGCAATATTGGTGTTAATATCATTGTGCGTATAATCTTAGTACATTATTTAATCAATTTCATGACATTATGCAATCATATTGTCTGAGTTCTCGTATTTTGGTATGATCCGCGTCTAAGAAACTTATAATGGAACGAATAATGACGGATTCAGTACCGGCTCAGACATCGGTGCCCGACTGGCTGATGACCTATTGTCGCCAGCTAGCAGAGGTGCATTATTCGAGAAAACTGAACCGTATGTACATACATATGTTGCAATGTTTTCTGGCTAATTCGCCTTGGGAAGCGAACCCTCCATTCCCTTGGCGTGTTGCACGGATACATCGGACGACAGGTCTTAGCAAAAATGGTGCTGATGCCGGTTGGGTGCCCATGAACATGGTCCTCCCTCTCGAACTCATCAATCAAGTCAAGTTGACTATCGAAATGATTAATGCGAACAAAAGTGATGACGGTCGTGAGCGCGTTCTCTCGGTTCGCACATTTTTGTACACGGTTATTTGTTGGTGGGTGACCTTTGTTTTCCCATATAGTGGTCCAGGGGTCTTGGCATAACGATTGCTTAGCGTTACCTGAAGGCAAGCGCGTCGTGTCGATGGCACCTGGCGCTTGCACGGCGTTCTGATCGAGTATTAAGTTGATTTATTCAGCGTTGGTAGCATCCTCCGGAAATACACTCGGATCTTTTGAGTTTTGCAGCAAAAGGTCAATTGTTTCGCTTGCACTCATGCATGCGTTAGCCTATTATGAACTACATTAATTAATGTAAAAAAGGCGATCTATGACCGAGAAGAAACTCCGGGATACGGTGGGAATCACGCTCCGCGTGGACCGAAGCCTCTTTGACGTGTATGCCAGTGTCGCCAAAAAAGCGAATATGATGGATCTGCAACGGGGCGGCGAGGGTAGAATTACGACCCAAAGTGTTATGCGCCATCGTCTAGCTTCCCTGCCGGTCGTTAAACTCAAAACTAACGGTAAAAAACGCACGGGTACAGATGAAAACTAAAATTATTGTCGTCAATCGGCGAGGCGGGGTTGGAAAGTCATCGGTGGCCTTTCACTTGGCGCAAGCCGGCGTCCTTCGCTCTAAAAAGGCACGTACGCTGTGCCTAGACTTGGACTCTCAGGGTACGCTAAGTCAATTCCTTACAGGAGATCTGGACATCATCAACGACACGACCGGAGGGGTCGGATTATTCCTTGATGACAAGCCATTCACGCCAACCAAGACCTCACATCCGAAAATTGATTTGTTGCATGGCCATAAGGAATTGGACCGCTATGACAACGACCCAGTTGTCGAGACGCACGGTTACGGTCCGGAGATTCAATCGCAACTTCGCAATCTAGGCTACGATTATGTCATCATCGATACCCCGCCAGCGGTCGGTTTCCGGCATCTGGTGCCGCTATGTTGGGCGGATATCGCAATCATACCGATGGAGCCGGTAACGTCCGGTATATCTGCGTTTCAAAATGTAGTAAGTGTGATTGACGGATTAATCCAGCCGCTAAACCCATCTATTAAGTGGTTCTGTGTTATGAACCGCGCAAATATGCGAGCCAAGTCCCATCGTGAAAAAGATGAGTGGATGAGAAATACCTATGGTTCGCGTGTCTTGGCTACCTTGGCGGCCCGGTCCGCTGTATCGGATGCAATGGAGGAGGAGCCGGCGCGTCCAGTTTGGATGCGTCGTGGCGCGCCCAAGGCTCTTCGCGAAGAATGGCTTAACTTTTGCAATTCGGTCATAAGCAAATAATTCGGTGGGCGCTTGGTAAAAATGCATATGGCGCCGAGGTAGAACGTTGAACAGGAAGAATGAAATGAGTGCTTCATTAGACAGATTGACCAAGCGTGCATCCGCTGTTTCCTCAAAGGGCAACGAACAGGAGATTCCGCTCGCAAAAATCAAATTTGATTTTACTCAGCCGAGGAAGTCATACCATCATGTCGATGGACAAATTGCGGAAAAAGACCAGCAATATATTGTAGAGCTTGCTGAGTCGATTAAAACTCAAAAGTTGATTCAAGCAATTACACTTCGGGAAAATGGAGATGATACCTTTACCGTAGTGGTCGGTGAGTGCCGTACTCGTGCCCATATTTTGTTGGGCTTGCCAACAATTCGTGCGGTAATTCGGAACGATTTATCGGACCCGTCTGACCGGCTTTTATTCCAGTTGGCGGAAAATGTAAATCGTGAAGGCTTGTCGGATCACGAACTCGCTTTATCTATTCTTGAGTTGAAGAATGGTAGCGAAACAATGGCGAAAAAAACGCAAGTTGAAATTGCGCGCGCAATGGGGAAAAGTGAGGCTTGGGTAGTGCGCTTTCTTAAATTCGCTGATGCCGAAATGCAGCGTATTTGGGTGACGACCG
>Ga0233344_1000194_pt1 | contig 11182 bp, 12 predicted proteins | sample GEONDECOMP281_FD_180697 | JGI IMG/M metagenome (GOLD analysis project Ga0233344, IMG submission 180697) | Leaf litter microbial communities from Shasta-Trinity National Forest, California, United States - GEON-DECOMP-281 | ecosystem: Environmental > Terrestrial > Plant litter > Unclassified...
TATTGAGTTGATCCATCTGATTCCTTTGTAAATGTAATACGAGAATCACTGTAAGCAAATGTTCCATCACCATATCCATACAGATTAGTTACCTTTGATACTCGTCCTTTATCATCATAAGTATAGGTTGATGGAGCTTCGTTATTCTCCTGTACCGATACAATCTTGTACGTTTGTGGTTTAGTGGTATCATTACCACTTTTCTTGCAAGCACTAAATAATAGTACTGCCATTAGCATCAGAATGTTTGATCTTTTCATGTTGAGGTTTATGTCTTGTAGACGCGTTGTTTAATCTTTATGGAAGTCTTTCTAAGGAATAGGTAGCTATTACCGCTTTTAATGCTGTAGTAACGGTTATGGTTAATGAACGGCTATTCTCTTTCGGATGTCTGCGTAATCCTGCTGATACAGCACCACCAAAAGATGTTGCCCGTGTATAGGTTATTGTGATTTCTCCTGTTGGATTGGAGTAATAACCTCTTTCGTAGCTTCCTGCCACAGTACCAATCCCTTCAATATAAATCTTATCCTTATTAAACATGACCTGAATGATTCCACCTTGATTTAATTGCAGATGTAGTTCATTTGAATAGGCAGGTTCAACATGGGAATAGGTTATTTCATAGTTTTGTGGATGACCGTACATCTCTGTAATAAGATCATCATCCGTTTTACCTTCCATGTTAGCTTGGAAGATCTCCTGTGCTGTTTTAGGCTTGGGCTTACAACTAAAGACGATTGTAGCGGTAATGAGAGTAATTAAAATAGTGGTATGTTTCATTATCTAAATTGAATGGGTTAAAACTAATAAATACTTAGCTATAACTAAGTGAAGTGCCTAAATTTAATTTCGTCTTTAGTGGTGTGTCTAAAGCATCTTCAAAATCTAAAATAGAGCTGTTTGTTATTGAAAAGGCGAAAGCTTTAAGAGAAGAGGCAAAGATCTCACAGTCAGAGCTTGCCTTTGCATTAGGTGTGTCCAATGGATTCATAGGGCAGGTGGAAAGTTCTAAATCGCCATCAAAGTATAACCTTGACCATATAGATAAGCTAGCGAAGATCTTTAAATGCTCACCTAAAGAGTTTCTCCCTGACAGCTCTTTAAACAAAGACTCCGAAGAGCCTTTGCCATAGTTTCAATTTATTAAGCTGGAACCTTTTCTTCTGTATGGACTGTAATGTAGTCGTGCTCCTGACTGAACAATCTATTTATAAAGAAAGGCTGAATGTCGGTGGCGCAGTGATCAATCCTGATACAGTTTTCAATGTTTAGACCACCAACGACAGAATTTGTAGTATTGAATACTATTCTAAGCATCCTGTTAAATAGCTTGTCGCCAAATCTGGTAAGAGAATCCTCATCGTAACTTACGTAAACCATCAGATATCCATAACGGTTCTTCGTAAGCGTGAAGTTATGGAATGAACTGAGCCATTCATTTATAAGATTAGTAGGCTTACCGGAATTTAAATGATCCACGGTTACACTCATCCGGTATTTTAAGCTATCAAATGCTGTTAATAGCTCTCTGGTCTGTTGAACTATATTGTAGTAGGCTTCTGCAACTTTTAGGTTTCTTTGTTCAAGGTTTTGCTCGAGGATTACCTCGGTGTTCTCTGTAATTACGGTCATCTCGTCTGAGGGATTAAGGATTTGTGATGGATTAATTGATTGTTGTTTAGTTGATTTGTCTTTGGTGTTTTGTGAATTTTTAGCCATGGCTGTGCAATGCCCTGTTATCTGGGCTTGATTTTAAAGAGGTTTAATTGATTATTTATGAATTGGGTATGCAGTATTGGTACTGATAGGATTGGATTGATTAGAGCTGTTTATTCCGATGGGAGGATTTGGTCGTGTATGTCTAATTACTTTGGGATAGGAATTGGCGAGAAAAGCCAGTTTTACTTTTAGAAAAAGAAGATGCGATCTTGGTACCGTTACTGTGCGTTTCTCAGAGTTCACTTTCTTGTATATTATTCAATCTCCATCCAGTCAAAGTCGGGGGTATGATGTGAGATACCAGTGGAGTGCTTGTAGTAAAAATAGAAATAGAAAAAAAATTATTAACGTTAGGCACTTACTCTTACAGTATACTACGATTGAACCATCATTGAATACAGCAAATTATTAAGCCACGACTTTGAAGGTCTGTTCCTCAAACCATAGCTATTTTCGGTTTCCCCTTATAAAAGGGATATTCATATATATTAGAGGAACAGGAATACTAATATATCTCAATCTCATAACAGTTTGTTTTCAAATCCTCCATCTTGCCTGGTTTGGCTTTAGTGAAGTATTTATTTAATTGAGCAGCCTTAGCGACTTTTATCAAGTCATTGATTTTCGTATAATCGTAAACCCCTAAGTCTTCATAAATCTTGCTTAAGGTCTTAACAATCCAATCAATAGGTTTTTTGTCGTTCTGTGCCAACTTGTAGTATTCTGCAGCGATTAAAGGTTTCTTGTTTTCGAACTCGCTAAATAACACCTCTCTTCGTATTAATTTGCGGTCACCCTTTAAGATCCTCAATCTGTCTGGTCCTAATTCATAATAAGCTCTGCGAATCCAGTAGGAACTCTCTGGTAGCAATGGAGCTAAATGTTGATAACTCATAAGGTCGTCTTCATCATCAGCATTTAAGGCATCAAGATAAGAGATAACCGCTTCAACACCGTGGGTCTTGTTTTTAACAGTTGCATCGTTAGGGATGTCAGGAGGACTTACGCTTTTTAATATTGTTCTATACCCCATACTCGCCCACGCTTCTTTTATATAGGTAACATTGTTGAATTCCTGATCACAATAGTCCTCATTTACAATTTGGTCAACTTTGAAGTGGTTTAATATTGCTGGAATGCCTTCGGCCCTATTGTGATTATCAGAGTATTTATCGAGCAGAACCGCAAATTCTTTATCGGGTGAAAAAGCTTTCACCCCTTTAGATTCATTAACGTGTTCATTGTAAAGCCTAATAGTACTTTTAGCTCGTAACAAAGTTTGAGCTTCAATCGCTTCAAAAGATTCACGACTAGGAAGATTCCTATTATTGGTAATATGTATGATCTCATTTGAGGCGAATCTATTACGCCCAGCGGCTTGAATACATTTGTTTGACACCCCGCTTCTTAAGGTCGCTTGCGTATAATCTGAGACTATAATGGTTGTGGAGTTAGCATCTTCTAAATCCCAGCCTTCAAAGTACTTAGAGGTATAAAAATTAAACTTACTGTATGCGGTCTCACATGGTTTATCCTTTATGTAGCATGCAAGGTGTGCTAAATTGTCTCTGTTCTTCTTTATATCACTGCAAAAGATGCTTACTCCAGTAAGGTCTCTCATTTTAATTATAGAGGCAATCTGCTGTATTGAATTTAAGAAAATATGGACTCTTCCCGGCAAATGTTCTAGCTGGCTTAGCTTAAGGTATAGCGTTGATAACACATTAGTTGTATTTATAATCTTGACAGTGCCTATCTTGTCATCGAAAATGATGTTATGATTATCAAATGTTTTTAACCTCGGATCAGAGAATCGATATGGAGTAGCGCTTATGAGTGCACTTTCAGCAAAGTCAAATAAATGACGGAAGGGCTTGATAACATCTGTCCTAAAGCTATCAGTAATTGCTGTATGAGATTCGTCTAATAATAGAAACCATTTACCATATATATCATCTTGCGATGCACCACATGTAATAATCTTAAGTAAACCAGCAGGGGTTGAGAATATCTTCTTATAAGGTATATCAGATTCAATGAATGCTTTTAATTCACTTGATTTAAAGGTTTTCTTCTTACCTCTTACAATAAAATAGTTGGGATATACTGCATTATTACTGTCTAAACATTTATCATCGATAATTGCATTTGTCGGAACTATTATAATTGAGTTTCGCTTGGCCATTATTTCAATATAGGTACCTCCTATACCGCAACGTCCTTTATTAATAATTGAGTTCGAAGGCAAAACGTCAAATGCTTTGCTCAATCTGTCAGTTGTACTTAAGTTGTAAGTGTAATTGGTGTGCGTGGTTGATTTCTCTATTATGGTCGGGTATATCTTTGTATCGTTGCTGTTCATTCAAGTATCTATAGGGCAAGTTTTATCATTTGCTTACGACAAAGATTCACCTAAATCAAAAGTGAAACCTCACAACGGAAATCAGTAGTTTTATATTTAAATATAGCACTGATATTAAGGCGTTTGTAAGCTATAAAGCATAAAAAAAGACGGTTAAAACCGTCTCTTATTGAATCCCTCTATGAATGCAGTAAACTCCTCACTTTTTAGAAACTCAGGATCATCGATCTCATCTATTTGTTCTGTATCATTTAAGATCAACTTGTCATGTGAGATGCTTGACAGTTCCGGATCGTCAATATCCCAATCTATCGAATAAGTCTTTAGTATCGGATTTAAAATATCTATATGGGTGTGCATGGCTAAAATACGTAGATTGCGGTTAGGGAGTTTATCTATAGTAAATTGTTCTTTCGGCCCATTAGATCTTTCGTAGTACAGTGCGCGTAACCTGATTACAATAGGCTTACTTTCCCATTCTATACTTGATTCCTTTTTAAAAAAGACTTCTGCTACTGGCATCTGTGTGCCATTAAATAATTCATTGTAGGCACTTAGCACTTGATAAGTACCAATCTCTGGTGATTGATGATTCATTTTAATTACTGTTATGATTAAGTACAGCAAATGTCATCAAAGTACCTAGGTCACTTTGCACAATGGAATTATGAATAACCTATCTAATATATAGCACTTATATTCAGCTTGTTACATCAGATCTTCCTTGATGATCGCATTCAAAGGTTCTATATAGGTCTTGTTTTTCAATACCATTCTTATATAATTAAGAGCATCATTCTCCACATCATGTGCAACAGATAATAATCCATGAATCTTACAGGTTGCGTAGATTATCCTTGCCTGATCATTGGTCAAAGCCCTATTCTCTGGATTTAAGTTTGAGCATGCATTTAAATAATTAAGAATAGTTAAGCATACTGTATAAAGGAAATCAGCTTTAAAAGCTTTGGAACTTACAGAACTTGCTTGATCCACCATCTCACTTACTGCTTTTAAGGTAGGTGTAGTAATACTATTCAGTCTATGATTGATACCGAAGGAATATGTATGAGCTATACTTTTTAAATGATCAAATTGTGTAGCGATCATTTCGTCAATGATCTTGGCTTTAAATTGTTGATCAGTGAACTTACTATGGTACTCAAATTCTTTATTGCTATAACCTTTATTACTGGTGATCTCGATATTAATCAATCCAACTTTATCCTCTTCTTTAATCACAAGTAATTTAAGTAAAGGCTCTAGAGCTAAAAGTGCCTGATCGTTCTTAGGGGCATCGGTGTGAATATAAGAACCTTCATATTCAATTAATGCCTGAGTAATGTAGACGACATTACCAATATGATGGACAGCTCCATGGGTATTAAATATTTTCAAATAGTTGAAAACTAATAATTCTGCTTCCTCTTTATTGTCAGCAGTGACTCTAAGATCGAATAAATATGGCGTAGTGGGATCGTAGGAAGTATAATTACCGTTGTCCCATAATGCCCTAACTGTAAAATGATAATCCTTTAGTAGTTCGTAACTAACTGTGCTTTCAATGGTAATGATAAATTCTAGCATGCATTAAGTTTATACCCAATTATACACACATTAATTTATAATATGAATCTTGGTAAGATTATGGCCTTACTGATTAATACTGGCAATAGAAAAGTTATCTGTAATGGACTTGAAGAAAGACATGCCACATTATTAATAGCCAGTTAATTGGTCTTGTATATAATATTATATATCTTTCAGACTTAACATCAGATCTACTCAATATATGTCTTACAGTGCGAATGTTTACAAGGTATTTATAGCCTCACCAAGTGATACAGTCAAAGAACGTGCAGCAGCAGAAAAAGCAATACATGAATGGAATATTGTTAATTCAGACAATAGTAGAATAGTCTTGCTGCCCTTACTATGGGAAAAAAATGCAGCTCCTAGTATGACCCATAACGGACAGGGAGAGATCGATAATCAATTATTGGAGCATGCAGATATATTAGTTGGTATCTTCAAAGCTAGAGTAGGGTCACCAACTAAAAATGATATTAGCGGTACAGTGGGAGAAATAGAAAAGCATAGTGCAGCGCAGAAGCTAACCATGCTTTATTTTTACACTGGAAGCGTTGCGAATGACCATGACCAAGCACAGTTGTCAGCAGTGAGAAAACTGAAAGCCGACTTCCAGCAACGAAGTCTAACTGCTGACTTTAAGAGCACCTCTGAGTTTAGTAGGTTATTTTCTAAGCAACTCTCTCTTAATATGAACAGAATTGAATCATCTAAAACTGATAAAAAGAGTTTAACAAATAATGACCATGCAATCCAACAAATAGTAAAAGCAAAACAGAACATAACTCATATGAAGGTTGAGATAGACGGCAAATCCTTTTCAATAATTAAAGAGGCAATAACTCTATTGAGTGCTATATTCATAGATAAACATAAGCAACTAATCTTCATGCGAAATAAATTGAATACATCTATGATTGCGAATGGACGGAACTTTTTATCTGGTGATGATAGAACTAAGGCCATTTGGAAAAATGCGTTAGGCGAACTGTTGGAACATGGACTTTTAGAGGCTATTGGAAACATGCAACAGGTATATGGTCTTACTAAAAGAGGCTATGATGTAGTTGACTATCTCGATATAGACATATTAGGTTAAACATGAAGCTTTATTCCTATACAACAGAAGATGGATTTGAATTGATTATCAGCGCCTGTGATACAAATGGGCATTACAATGTTCAGTACGATAGCACTGATGTGGGTTATTTATATTATAGAATATCGGGAGAAGAGAATCTTATCTTTGTTTGGACTGGTACAACATTGTATCTTCGGAAGCATGCTATCGAGTTGGGCATGTTCATTGAAGATTGCATAATGTCTTTATAGGATATGTTTCGGATAATGGCCTCGTAGGAGGGGATCAAAACCACTTATCTATTGGTTTATAAATTGTAGCAGAGACGAATTTATTCATGACTAAGATGGTCGAGTACTATTCCAACAAAAGCTAAATAAATTGTGTAAAGCTCTATTCTCCTCATATCTCGAATATGATATTGAAAGCAAGATGGATTAGACCACCTTGCCAAATAAGCTTAATTACTTAGGGAATTTGCAACCACGGTATTTGCATTATCTAATACATCCTGATCGAAAGAATCCAGATAAACAGCCGTTGTTTTATTACCATACTCATGACCTAAGCACTCTGCAATTATTTCTATACTAAAGCCAAGCTTTTTACAGATAGTAGCCCATGAGTGACGTGATGTGTAAGTGGTTATTGTTTCATCAGTCTCAATCTGATCTGCCATACGCTTTAAGTATTTGTTGGCTAATCGGGTACGATCTTTAATCAGGCGCAAACGCTCTTCATCATTCTTCGTCCTCCTGTTTATAATAGGCAGGATGAAATTATACGGCTCCATCTTATATAAATCAATAATTGCTAATGCTTGCGGCACCAGTTTAATATCATACAGTTTACCAGTCTTTTGTCTTTTATAACTGATCCGACCATTTTTTATATTGTCAGGCTTTAACAATGCTAAATCCACGAATGAAATGCCCATCAGGTAGAACGACAACATGAACCAATTACGGACATGCCATATTGAGGACTGCTCAGGTAAATCCAGTTGCATTAAATCGCTGATCAATATTCGGTCAATAGCTCGTTTCTTTGTACGTTCTGCCTTTAAGGTGATATCGTGAAATGGGTATAAGTTACGATCCACAATCTTATGCTTGATTGCCTTATTATAAAAAGCTCTCAAAGTCCTCATGTAGAAGAAGGAAGTATTATGTTTAACTCCACTTCTTACCAGATGTTTATTGTATTTATCAAGGAATTGGAAGTCGATCTGTTCAAAATACAGTTCATTATCCGGATGATATTTTCTAAGTGCGTTGAGTGCAGACTCGTAAACCCAAGCATTTCCTATTCTATTATCCAACCGAAGTTCTGATATTAAATCATTTGTGAATTCGTAGACGGTCTTCTTAATCACAACAGGTTTCTCTATCACCTTTATAGGTTTTAAATAATCCTTTACCTTCTGATCATCCGCCAGTAATAAAGTAGATTGAAGGTCAGCAATTTGCTTTGTCAAAAGCCTGTTAAACGCAAACGCTGTCGGATGACCTTTCTTGACAAGCTTCTTCACGTCATCCCATTGAGATTCCAGAACATCAATCTTTGTTGATCGTGTTGTTGATGTTCCATCATGATAAATGCGTAGACACACCGGATATGTATTATCCTTTTTCATTTTCCTCTTATCCAAGAAGACTTTAATAGTAACCATAATCTGTTAGTTATGGTCAAATACCACGAGATTTTCACACGGTTCTCACACGGTTGCAGTGTGAAAAACAGTGTGAATTTTAAAGGTGGGGAATTAACGTAATATGAATTTCTGATTACTTATTTGAGAGTCTTATAGTCAAATAGCCCATTAAAGCCTGTAGCTAGGGATTATTTCAACTTAAATTTGCAAACCACAAACTAATTGCTACTTTTGCGACCCACGGGGGATTAGCTCATTTGGCTAGAGCGCTTGCCTGGCAGGCAAGAGGTGACCGGTTCGAATCCGGTATTCTCCACTGACAAAAGCCTTTCAGGTAGTCCTGGGAGGCTTTTTTATAGAATTGTAGCTTACGTGAAAATGCACGAGGTAAAAAAAGGGGGGATACCAGAGTGGCCAAATGGGACAGACTGTAACTCTGTTGTCGCGAGACTTCGAAGGTTCGAATCCTTCTCCCCCCACTATATCCATCATATACCTTGCTACTGGGTAAGCAATTAGGTCGGCTAACTTCAGACCATCATATTATTTTAATGATCCTGATCATAATTCACAAATAACGAAAAAAGTAAACTATTGCCTATCAATAGATTAAGTGATGATTGTCATTTAAAAAAAGCCAAAGAACATTGATCTTTATAATACTCTAAATCAAATATTATGAAAACGATCGTAGTTCTCACAGACTTTTCAAAAAACGCCAGACTTGCAGCCGAAGCTGCCCTGACTTTAGCTCCAGAAATCGGAGCGAATATTTTATTATTTCATGCCTATATGAGGTCGCAGTATGTCCCTTCTTTAAGTAATACGGGATGGCCGGCAGAATGTTTCAGTTCCTTTCAGGCGGACAGCAAAAAAGCGCTGAAAGAAGAAGTGAAGCATTTGGAAAACATAAGGATAGAGAGAAATCTTTCTCCAAATGTTATTGATATCACCTATTTAAATAGTGAAGGCACGCTGATAGAGAACGTGCCCATGCTATTAAAAAAATATGATACTTCTTTTATCCTGATGGGGGGGCGCACTAAAAAATCCGGAGATTTAATTTTCGGCAATGATATTCAGGATGTAGTTAATAAAGCAAACTGCCCTGTATTGATTGTACCAGAAGAAACAACATCACTGGAATATAAAAATATAGCATTCGCAACAGATCTTTCCAAAGGAGATATTGCACCATTAAAATGGCTAATGAAATTTGCCGATGGTTTTAAGGCAAAGATCAATATTTGTCATGTATCAAAGCCAGTCGCAGATATTACTGACTTTAGTAATGAGGACCTAATTTACAGTTTCGTGAATGAGACGGTCAAAATGCATAAAGAAAACATCTCTTTTACAGATATTATGGGAACACATATTGTAGAAGAACTTGAAAAATTCCGTATGGAAAAACATCAGGACCTGTTGGTTTTAGTTTATAAAAAACACTCTATATTTTGGAGGATGTTTCATGAAAGTCCTGCCAGGAATTTTATTCAACAGCAGAAAGGTCCTATCTTAATTCTGCCTGAAGATCGCATTGATAATGAGGTTATCGCTTCGGCAAAAGTTAAATTCGTTAATCAAAAAAACAACGTTTATACTTACTCTAATCTTGAAATTTACAGGTTTATCCTATAGTTCACCAATAAAATAATTGATGCATGATGCGCCATCATCATCAGTTAATTCGGATAATATCTCTTAGTCGATCTACTATTCTAGCCGATTGACTAAGGGATAATTTAGTGGCTACTCAAATTCATTAAATACCTTCAATTTATATTATCTAAAGAATGGAATGAGCTTTTTATTGAAAGGATTCTCATTCATGTTGAATTATAGGTTACGATCTTTAAAAGTATGGACAGGAAGAGAGGGGGTTTTAATTTCATGGTAACAATAATGGACGAGAGTTTTAAAATACGATCTTTGAAAAATGAATTCATTTCCCACTGAACTTAATGATCTGTTACATTATTGCCATTCGCTGGCTAAACTCCTTTTTGACGAACAGGGTGAATTCTATCCCTTTGGCGTTTATCTGAACAATGAACATAAAATTACGCAGCGAATGTTTAATGATGGTGATGACTTCCCATTGAGTACCGGGTTGATCAGTATCATGAAAAGTGATTTTGATCTGCAATTAATAGCGGGGAATCTTGTTGCATCCGCGATCACGTATGAAGCAAAAGTTACCAATGAACATTACAATACACCTACAGAAGTTATTGTGGTTAGGTTCAATGCCTCAATTCTAAAAACGGCAATATTGTACTATTTGCCGTTCCGCATCACAGCGGATAGTAAGGTAGAATACATGGCTAGCTGGATAGAAGCAGAATAATTTGTATGTACTACATATTGCTGTGACTACTTTCAGGAAGATAGTTTTTTATATAATTAATCGTAAGAGATATGGAATGTGTTAAATAATCCCAATAATCTTTATAGTGATTTTTTTTGTCATTCGTATCTTCGGTAGACTCTGTTAAATTGGAACGGTTAATTAAATCAATAATGCCGTTTGTAGCTATATTGTTAAATATATTTGGTATAGCTTCATTCAATTCCTTAACAATGAGCCAGTATTGGCGCATGATACTGTCTAAAATTTTAAAATTAGTATCCGTAAATACTCTTGCACTTTCTGCTTCAAGTAGCAGCATTTCTAGTTTCCGTAATATTGAATCATCTTCCATAACTGATGTACAAGTTAATGATTATCTAATAAATTAAAAGAAACAAATGTTAAATTTTATATAACTGA
>Ga0233344_1000195_pt1 | contig 11175 bp, 7 predicted proteins | sample GEONDECOMP281_FD_180697 | JGI IMG/M metagenome (GOLD analysis project Ga0233344, IMG submission 180697) | Leaf litter microbial communities from Shasta-Trinity National Forest, California, United States - GEON-DECOMP-281 | ecosystem: Environmental > Terrestrial > Plant litter > Unclassified...
TCAATTGAATAGTAAAGAGCAGCTAAAGATTTCATTTCTGCATCTATATTCTTTATAATATTAACAGGCATTTTAGTGACCTTAACATCGTTATTTAAACTTTCTACCAATACTTTCCCATAGGCCAAAACATCATCTCCAGCAACATTACTCGTACTTCGTTGTTGATGTTCAATTACAGTAGAGGTTACTTGCGGCAACCCATTTATTTCATACCTGCAACAGAGACGAATCCACAATTCCCAGTCCTCTACCCTGCTGAGGGCCCTATCCTCAGAAAATTTCAACAGATCAAACTCAGACTTTTTAACAAAAACATTATTAGCACTTAAAATATTATTTTTAAATATTTTACTATTTAGCACCCCTACATTTATGGTAGTAGAATTTACCACTTCAGTATTGGGAAATTTCCAGTTATAGCTGGTATGGAACACAACAGCATCGGGGCTTACCATTATATAATCAGCTGCCGTCTGTAAATGATTTTCATAGGCCACATCATCACTATCAAAAAAATTCAGATAAGTTCCCTTTGCCAGATTTGCCCCAAAATTACGTGCTGCTCCCCTTTCGGCATTTTCTTTCCAGTAATAGGTGATACGCGGATCTGCAAAAGCCTTAACAACATCTTCTGTATGGTCAGTTCCACCATCATCTATAACCAAAATCTCAAAATTCTGATAAGACTGACTGACTAAAGACATTAAAGTAAGCTCCAACAGAGCAGCACGATTATAGGTTGGAATGACAATAGAAAAAAACAATTCCATGATTCAAAATAATTTTGATAATAAGGACGATTAAAGACTATATATTGATTTATCAATAATATTGGTATACGTTAATTGAGCGTTAGCAACGTCAAAATTATCTATAACTGCCCTCCCAAGCTTTTCACCCATTTCTTTTAGCATAAATTTATTTTGGTAAACAAACTTGAGGACCTGATAGAGTTCATCTGCCATATTATCTTTTGAGACAAAAAAGCCGTTCTCTTTATCAATAATATATTCATCAAAATCTCCCGTGCCCTTTACCACTATTACTGGTACCTGACATACCCCCGCTTCCTTTACTACTTGCCCTGCCGATTCTGAAATTGACGTATGAACCAATAGATCAGCGGTTCTGATATAACTTAATACATCAGTCTTTCTACCAAGGAAAAAAACATTTTCAGTCAAGCCCGCGTTTCTTACAAATTCTTTTAATTCAGATTCCAATGGCCCTTCATCCAATAAATTCAAGATGATATTCATACCTTCCTTTACTAATTTTTGCATTACGATTAATAAAGTAATGTGGTTTTTATTTTTAACCATTCTCCCGATATTAATTAAATGCAAAGCATTGTCCGTATAACTTAGTTGATTCCGGTCTACAGTCAAATGGAGTAAGTTATAAAATTGAAAATTATAATAGGAAGGAAGTATAATTATCTTCTTCTCAGGAACCTTTTCATATTTAGTCATGTGTATCCTGCAGGCAGGAGATACAACTAATATTTTACGTGAAAATATATTCACCAACTGATCCAGCAATTTGGCATTTTTGTTTCCAGTTAAGTAAACGTCATCTGCATGATGCCTCATTGGAAAAACTGATGCCTTTATAAAAAATCTGCTACAGACGGCCACCAGATTTAAATATTGTAAATGAGAGAAAACATAATCAATTTGATGCTTCCTACAGAATTTAATGAGTTGATACATCTCTTTAAATAAATGATAGATATCATTTGACCGATTACCAGCATAAACCTTCGCGCCCAACTTTTCTGCTCCTTCCTGTAATATTCCATAAGGGGTAGTTGTCAATAAATAAACAGAATGCTGTTTTTTTATTAAGTCATCAATGACTGTTAAAATAAAAACAGAATTGTAAGAACTTGGAAAATAGATAAGAATATTCATTTAGTTGGCAAAGTTCATAGTTTAATATCTGTAATTTTTTTAATAAATTTAGCAGGAATGCCCCCCCAGACTTCCCCGGCAGGAACAGATTTAGTCACCACTGCCGATGCTGCGACTATTGCATGATCTCCAATAGTAACCCCTTTAAGTACTGTGGCTTTGGAAGCTATCCATGAGTTTTTTCCGATATGAATTGGTGCTACCTGATAAACATCTTTTTTAGAGCTTGTAAGAGCGGGGTGAATCACGTGGTCCTGATCACGGATAACAACCATTTCTGCAATAGAAACACCATGTTCTATAGTAATCGCAGCTTTTGAGACAATACAACTATATCTCCCGATAAAAGCATGGTTAATCAACAATTTAGCCTGACTGTCCGCAACTAGCAAAACTCCTTCTGATATAAATGAATTATTAATCTCCAGCTTTCCACCATCAATACAAATCACACTGCAATTTTTTTTAATTACAGTGTACCTGTCTACTTTTAAACCTGGATATTTCAGTCGCAAATAAGATTTCCTGCACGAATTGGACAGGCTTGATGAAATTTTTCCTAAAAAGCGTAAACCTTTTGATATCATAATGAATCGACTGCTCTCTTTGTAAATGATTTCAGATATATTAATATTCCTTTTTTTATATACCGGTGATAAACCAATGCGACCACTACTAAACAGAACAAGTAGGATAACGCGGAGGTAAAAGCAAATTGGTTAATTTTCACCATATGCAGCAAAAAATAGTTAACACTTAAAGTAAAAGCAATCACTAGCGGGCAAATGTAATAGTAAAAATGATTTTGCTTTTTATAAAAGATTAACCCTGCTAAAATCAAATAAAAACTATAAAAATATTGACCTGCCAGCAATAAAAGCAAGTAATAAAGTGCCGGATGAAATTTATCAGCAATAAAAAATCTAAATACCAGCGGTGTGAAAAGAGCAATTAATAAAAAAACACCACTAATTAAATATACATATTTTACCACCAGAGATACTACCTTTTCCTGATGTCCTTTAATTAAATTTTCATACAAGAAAGGATAAAAAGGCGTAACAAAAGAGGAGGTGATCACCGTTAATAAAAAAGCAAACTGCCCTGCCAGACCATATAATCCGGCTTTAGCAGAACCGTAATAATAATTCACCATGTAGGTATCCGAATTATACATCGTAAATAACATAAAAAACAGAGGGATACTTGGTAATCCACGCTTCAGTATTAAAGAGATCCATTTTTTTGAGAATTCTAATAGGATCAGCTTATTCCTCACAAAATATATTAAGGCAAATAAGGAAATTAAAAAAGTAGTTAGAAAAATACTACCAATCCTGCCCATATAACCTGTATTGCAAAATCTGATAAAATATACGGCCAATAAAAGCTCTAACACAGTCTTAGTGACCGCTAAAACACCAAAATTTATTGGCTTATTCTGGTTTCTCAGGAGGGTAAACATATACTCACAGAAGAAATTAAAAAAGCTGAGCAGGCAGATCAGGTATAAAACAATCTGAGAGAGACCCGTGAGGGAGGAAAAGAAAGCATGAAAAAACCAGGTTCCGATCAAGGTTATAAGTAATACTGTTATAGGTATGACCATAGAAGTACTAATGAAGGAGCCCACTTCTTTTTTACCTAACATGGGGTATTCTACGGTTAAGGTTTCGCCGATGCCCATGTTCATCAAAGGTGCGATAAAGTATACAGAGTTAGAGAAGATAGTAATTAAACCATAGTCGCTCTGAGAAAGGTAATGCGTAAAAAAAGGCAGTAGTAAAAAAGCGAATCCCTTCGATATAAACCCCGAAATAGTATAAACACCAAAAGACTTGTAAATTTTCACCTGATAGTTTTTAACAAAATCCCTTTTTTATTTAAACAAATTGATGGTTATTTTGATTCCTGTTTTAAAATCAGTTACGACCTCATAACCGAGCAGGCTTTTCGCTTTGTCTATATTGGCAATACTATGTTTAATATCACCTGCTCTATTGTCCCTATGCACTGCATCAATCTGCAAATTATAGACACTACTAATCTCTGCCCATAGTTCATTTAAAGAGATCTGACCACCACAGGCGATATTATACACCTGGTTGATGGCTTGTTCCTCTTCCACAAAAAAAGATTTGATATTCGCCTGCACCGCGTTTTCTACAAAGGTAAAATCACGGCTCTGCAAACCGTCGCCATTGATTGCAGCAGGTGTACCTTCTTTTGCAGCTTTGATAAACAAAGGGATTACTGCTGCATATTCCCCTTTAGGGCTTTGCCTTGGGCCAAATACGTTAAAATACCTTAGTCCTATCATTTTTATGCCATAAGTTTTTGCAAATACATCTGCATATAACTCATTCACATATTTAGTTACTGCATAAGGCGATAGAGGTTTGCCAATCCGTTCTTCTGTTTTCGGCAGTTCTTTACTATCTCCATAGGTAGAAGAAGAGGCCGCATAAACAAAACGCTTTATCCGGCCATTGTCTTTTACCGCGCAAAGCATATTCAGAAAGCCGTTTACGTTTACATCATTGGTGGTAATAGGATCTTTGATGGAACGGGGAACTGACCCCAGGGCAGCCTGGTGACTTACATAATCCATATCCTTTACTGCTTTGATACAGGTTTCCAGATCACGAATATCACCTTCCATAATTTCTAAGGCCGGATTGCTGGTAAACTGGACCAGATTTTCGCGAAAGCCTGTAGAAAAGTTATCCAGCACCCTAACTTTTCCGGCACCGTTTTTTAACAAGTACTCTACCAGGTTAGAGCCAATAAAACCTGCACCTCCTGTAATTAAAAACCGGCAATCGCTAATATCTTTTATATGGTATATTTTCTCGTACATTGTTTCTAATTATAGTCTTCCATCTACCAATGCCGGGTCCAGCATTCCTTTTACATCGTATAGTACACCCGGATTTTTAAGTAAAGATTTAAAGTCAAGATGAATAAATTCATTATGGTTTACTGCAATGATCACGGCATGGTAGGTTTTCCCTGCCGGCAAAATATCGATACAGGTGATGCCATATTCATGTCTTACCTGATCACAATTTGCCCATGGATCATAAACCGTAGTGTTGGCTTTATATTGCTCCAGCTCCCTGATAATATCTACTACCTTAGTGTTGCGCACATCCGGGCAGTTTTCTTTAAAAGTGATGCCCATGATGAGGATATCGGCCGACCAAACGCTGATTTCTTTTTTAACCATCAGTTTGATCACAGCATCGGCAACATAAGCGCCCATACCATCATTGATCCGGCGACCGGACAAGATGATCTCCGGATAGTAACCTGAAGAAATTGCTTTTTGTGCAAGATAGTAAGGGTCAACGCCAATGCAATGACCACCGACTAACCCTGGTTTAAAGGGTAAAAAGTTCCATTTGGTAGCCGCTGCATCCAGTACATCAGTAGTATCAATACCCAAAAGGTAAAATATCTTCGACAGTTCGTTTACAAAAGCAATGTTGATATCGCGCTGTGCATTTTCAATCACCTTTGCTGCTTCAGCAACTTTTATAGATGGTGCCAGGTGTGTTCCTGCCGGAATGATGGATTGGTAGAGTTCGTTGATGAATTTTCCCGATTCAGGCGTAGAACCAGAGGTTACTTTTTTAATGTTTGGTAAAGTTCTGGTTTTATCTCCCGGATTGATCCGCTCCGGCGAGTAGCCACAGTAAAAATCATTATTAAATGATAAGCCCGAAGCCTTTTCCAGGATAGGAATACAAACTTCTTCAGTACATCCAGGATAAACGGTAGATTCATAAATTACGACATCTCCCTGTTTGAGCACTGCACCTACAGTCTCTGATGCTTTAATCAAAGGAGTAAGATCAGGACTGTTGTACTGATCTACTGGGGTAGGTACGGTCACTATAAAGATATTGCAGTTGCCTAGTTTCTTTTTATCTGTTGTAAATTGTACGCCTGTAGCTTCATCCCCAAGTCGAATCAACTTTTTTAGTTCTTCAGGATCAGCTTCTAATGTGTGGTCTTTCCCTTCAGAAAGCTCATTGATCCGGCTATCGTTGATATCGAATCCGATCACTTTATATTTTTTTCCAAACTCTATGGCCAGTGGTAAGCCCACGTAGCCAAGGCCTACAACAGCAATAAAAGAAGACGCCAATTGGTCAGATGAATTGATCATTTAATACGGATAGATTGATATAAGTTTAAACCAGCAAGCACCATTGCCATAAAGATCAATCCTATGAACGATGCAAGCAGCATATATTTTAAAATACTTTCTTTAACAGGAATTAGGGGCAGTTCCGGCTCATCAATAATCCGATATAACGGAGTTTCCTTCTGTAAATTTATTTTAGCTATCTCTAAACTACGCATTACCTCCGAATAAGCTGCAGAAAACGCAGCAACCCTTGCCTGATTATACATAGAGCCCGAACGCTGAACAGAAATAGATGGATTTAAGTTATAAGTCTGATCGTTCATCGAAGCTGTAGCACTATAGATATTACGTAATACATAAGCAATACTATCTGCCTCATGCTGCAACAGCTTGACACTTGTTGCAGCAACATTGGTTTTAGTGGTAATAAAATAACTTGCAGTTTGGCTCAGCACACACCTGGATACGTAATAAGCGATTTTTGGATTTGTAGATTGCGTACTGATCAGGTAAAAAATCAGCTTTTTATCTTTTTTAAAGACCATAAATGACTTACCTGTTTCCGAGATGATATTTCTGTATAATTTATTTTGTGCAGCATTGTAAATGGCCGGATTTTGACCAAATGCACCAAGCTTTTTATAGACTTGAGCATGATTGCTTTGGGCAATATAATTGAGGAGCGTTTGATGGGTGTTACTGTCGATAATAGATTGTAGAGCAGAACCTATGAGCTTTCGCGATTTAAAAAACTCTATGATATTATCACCAGAAAATATATTATCAGCACCAGAGCTCAATCCGTCAAAGCCCATTTGAGAGGCTAAACCTGCAAAAGCATTCCGTTCTTTTTGATCGGTAGACAATACAAAGCTGATAGTTGCGGTAAAAACAGGCTTTACTTTCCTAATTTTTAAATAGCCCACTGCTCCTGCAATAACTGCTGCCAATACCAGCAGGTACCATCTTTTTAGGACGTAAGATAAGGCATCCATACCTCTGGCCTGCCAAATTTCACTGAAGTTTTGAGTGCTGGTTGGTGGCATAGTATTATTTTAAGGTAGATATAGTCACGATAATCAGCGATACTATGGAAGCCAGTGCCGATGTTAAGCCAACAGTTTCTGTAGTTGTTAATCCATTCGAATCTGTTTTTCGGGGAACAATGATCTCTGCACCAGTATCTATTTTCGGATAAGAATGGAAGATACCAAAGAACCTCTTTTTAGTCCTGTTAATATGCCCGTTAGGATAGATTACATAGATTTTAGAACGTCTGGCGTCATCTGTAATCCCACCTGCCTGTGAAATATAATAGCGCATGGCTTTGCCCTGGATAAAGCTGGTTTTGGTTGACAGCAATACTTCTCCGCTCAATTTAACTAAAGGATCTAGTTTTGACACCCGCAGGGAATCTCCATCCTGCAGTACATAATCCTGTAAAGACCCTGGTCTTTTCAACACTTGTTCATAATCAACAGCTATTCTGATATTATTTTTTGCTACGTCGCTGATCACTTTCGAGCTGGTATCCCGGATGCTCTTTTGAATATCCTGCACCGTTTGTTTTTTTAAAACTGTATCTAAATCTTTTCGCACTAAAAATATTCCTTTTTGATAAGCTTCAGGGGTTAATCCTCCAGCCCGTTTTAGCAGATCGCTAATCCGTTCTTTTTTTGACTGGATCGTATAGGTACCCGGAAAGTTAATTTCACCTTCAACCATTACCTTTTGCTGTGCAATATAGGTTGGGTTTTTGCGAACGGTAATGATATCATAAGGCAGTAATACAAACTTATCACGTTCTATAGCAAGGTCTTTATCGGTATTAAAATCAAATACTTTAGCTACAGAATCAATGCTTTTATCCCCATCTGTGCTACCTATGCGCCTGCCAATTTCAATATGGTAGGCCGAAGCTGCATCTGTGAAACCTCCTCCCAGGAATAAGATATCTTTGAGTGACTGGTTATTTCCATACGGATAAGTTCCAGGTTTCCTTACTTCTCCCCTAATCTGCACCGTATAGTCGCTTCTAAACTGAGCAGCACTTGCGATCACTATAGAGTCCCTTTTAATCAGTTGAATGTCTGCAGCACCGCCTTCCATTACGCTGGTTACATTGAAAGTAATATTCTCCTTTATTCCGTTTGGATAGGACCTGCTTAGAATTGCCCGGTCTGTAAACACATTATCGCGCAGACCTCCGGCTTTTTTAATGAGCTGACTAATGGTAATGCCGGGTGTTAACTCAAACTGGCCCGGTCTGTAAACAGCGCCGTTGATCATTACCGCATTTTCAAAACGCTGTGAAACAGAATCTACTTTAAACTCATCTCCGCTGGCAGGAATATAAGTGGGGATCTCTGCTTTTGGAATATCTTTTATCTTTCTTTCTATATCAGTAACCTGTTTTACTTTGATACTGGCTTTATAGGCCAGTGCTGAATATCCACCGGCAAAATATAACAAGTTTTCCAATGTCTCCCCTTCTTTTAATTCAAAGGTACCTGCTCTTTTAACTGAACCGCTTATGGCAACCTGCTTTTCATAAACAGGGAAGTTAATCACGTCATTTTCTTTTAACAGTATATTTCCCCGCTGATCTCCACGGGTTAAAAACTGGTATAGATCAATCCTTTGATAAACTTTATTGTTGCGGATCAGCTCTATATCACGGTAGCTATTGATTTCCCCCGGGCCACCGCACAGGTATAAAGAATTAAATACCGTAGCAAGTGAAGAAACTGTATAATTACCTGGCTTTGCAGCGCCTATTATAGTAATATGAATACTTCTGATCTTTCCTAAGGTGATCATCAGTTTAGAGGAACCGTTTTTTAAAGAAGGATAGGCCGTTTGTGAAAGTCTGGAACGGATTAAAGCGGTAGCCTGATCTACAGAAAGTCCGTTTACATTGATTGACCCTACCTGCGGAATAGCGATCGTTCCCTCTGGCCCCACCTGCGCCTGAATATTCGTCTCCTGATAACCCGATACACTGATCACCAATTGATCATCTGGCCCCAATGTATAATTTGATGGGGTAGCAATGCGCAAATTAGGTTCAAATGATAGAGATTCAGTGGTAAAAAAAGAGGCACCAAAAACGGTTGAAGTGGTTGTTTTTGGTGTAGTTTTATAGTCGCTCTTTACCGTTTCCCGCTCTAATGGTGCGTTAGCAGATAGTTTCTGATTACCTGCAGTACCGCTTGCTGAGGATTGCCCAAATTTTGCCTTTAGCTTTGCGAACTCCGTAGCAGACATTCCTTTCGATAAAGCCAGCTGTTCTGCCTGGTCTGCACTCATTCCATTAGCCTGTAACTGACTTTGAAGTTTTGCCAGATCGGCATCAGATAACTGATCTACCTGAACCTGGCTCCAGTCCCTATTACTTAAATTTTGAGCGTAACTCTTTGAAATAGTTAAACAAATAAAAAAGGCAAAAAAGAGGGCTATAATTTTTTTATCGAAATACATTATATTAAATTTCCGATTCAATAATACAAAAAATATGGTCTCCCTTTTAAATAACTTAAAACAAATTATTTAAGTATAAAATTTATCTTCAATAGCACTGCCAGATAAACACAACTACCATTCATTTTTCTCTTACCAGAAAAAAAACTTCCTAAATATAAAGTATCAAAGATATTCCCGTATTTAATTACATGTTTTCAATTTAATGCTATTTTTATCTTTTAACCCAACCTATTGAACATTAGTCATCGCCTCCGTTATTTTTCAAAAGATCTGATCAGGGCCTCTTCCCTTCTCTGGAAGGCCGACAAAAAAATAGCTTCCCTTAACATTCTGCTGCAGGTTGTGCTGGCACTGCTTCCTATCTTGTCTTTATACCTGATGAAGCTGATGATAGAAGCGGTTGTTCATGGCAATCAGCCTTTTGAAACCATCTTACCACTGATCATTATCTATGGAGTTATACAACTGCTGCTGGCAGGTGCGGGACAATACGCTGGTTATATCAGCACCGCCCACCAGCATAAACTGACTGATTACCTGTCTACTGAAGTACTGGAAAAAGCCGTTAAAGTTGATTATGCTTATTACGAAAACCCGGCTTACCATGATACCCTGCACCTGGCACAGCAGCAGGCTATTTATAAAGCTTCCCAATTGCTTAATAATTTCAATGCCATCCTGCTCAATAGTTTATCGCTCGTATTCCTTGCAGGCCTTTTCCTGACCCTGCATTCTTACTTTGCCCTATTTTTTATCGCCTTATCTATCCCTCTGGCAATCATCAAATGGTATTCTGGCTTTGCCCTGCTTAAACTGGAACGGAAATTTGTGCACCAGGAGCGGGAAGCCAATTATATTCATCAAACGTTAACAGGTATTAATTCTGCCAAAGAAGTAAGGGTATTTGGCTTCGGCGATTACTTTATTGCACAGTTTAAGCAGATCCGTCACCTCATCCAGACAGAAAAAATAATGCTGAACCGAAAGCTGACCATCTATAGCCTCCTTGCCGAGACCGGAGAAATTATTGCCATGACGATTGTTTTTGGACTCTTAGCAAATTATACCTGGCAAAAGGTAATTACTGTGGGTGCCTTTGTGGTTTATTTACAGGGTTTCCAGCGCTTGCAAAGTACCTCCAAAGGTTTCTTACAAGCCTTAGTTCAGCTTTTTCAGCAAAGGATCTTTTTAAAAGACCTCTTTGCCTTTTTGGATTTGAACACCTCAGATCAGCAAAACCTTCAACTGCCTTTTCCTCCTTTGAAAAGAGGGCTTACCGTGAGCAACCTTTCTTTTAGTTATCCGGGTATGCAAAAAGAGGTACTCCACAACATTTCTCTCCACTGCCCCCCCTCCAGCATCATCGCCATCGTTGGAGAAAATGGTTCGGGCAAATCAACACTGGTTAAGCTGCTGGCCCGCCTGTATGAAACAAAGACAGGAGATATTAAAATAGGCGATCAGCATATTGCAGATATTGATATCCCATCCTTCCGCGAAGAAACAGTATTCCTGTTCCAGGATTTCGAAAAATACTTCCTCAGTGTAGAAGAAAATATTACTATTGGAGATTTCAGGGCAGATAAAAATGACGGTGATATTATTACTTCCGCTCAATTA
>Ga0233344_1000196_pt1 | contig 11112 bp, 10 predicted proteins | sample GEONDECOMP281_FD_180697 | JGI IMG/M metagenome (GOLD analysis project Ga0233344, IMG submission 180697) | Leaf litter microbial communities from Shasta-Trinity National Forest, California, United States - GEON-DECOMP-281 | ecosystem: Environmental > Terrestrial > Plant litter > Unclassified...
TTAAAATAAGAGGCATCTGAAAAACCGAGATCAAAAGCAATTTCTTTGAGGGAGTTGCTGGTGTGAAAGAGCAGGCGGCAGGCTTCCAGTACCAGTCGCTCGTGAATGTGCTTAATAGCTGGCTTGCCACTTTGTATTTTCACGATATCACTCAAATGGCCCGCAGAAATATGTAAAAGAGAAGCATAGTCGCCTACTTCATGCAGTTCCCGGAAGCAATCACTGATCTTCGTCTGAAAATTCTTTAATAAAAGTTTATTCGCAGAAATTTCATTGTCTTTAAACTGTTCTGTATACAGGCGGCTCAAATAAGTCATCAGTACCGTGAGGTAAGCGGTTAGCATACGTTGCTGCCATTCACTGGGGCGTAGATATTCAGCATTGATCCTGGTCAGCATATCTTCTGCAAAATTTATATCATCTTCCTTAAGTAATAATTCAAAGCCATCCTGAAGATTTTGAATGAGAGGCAGCGTGCTCAATGAGGCATTTTCCTGAAATGACAGGAACTCTTTCGTAAAAGCAATGCCGGTACTCCATAATTGTTCAAGTCCTTCTTTTACAATGATTTGATTGGGGCCTGTAAAATAAATAGTATTGTCTTTAAGCTGGTAGGGCGTCATGTCTATCCATAGACGGCTGCTGGCTCTTCTGATAAATACAAGCAGGTAATAATCCTTTCGGTGACGGATGAGAAGATCTGACTGATTGGGTAAGCTACCTTCAAAATTATAAACTCTGAAATTTTTATTAGCGGATATATCGTCTGCCTCTAAAGAATAAACCGGTACCTGTTGATTGTAGTTAAATATGCGCATTGCCTAAAATTAATGAATTTATTTTTTGTGCCATTCATCAACTGTAAGCACATCAGCCTGCCGCGGAAAAACTTTAGTGGTCAGAACTTGATGAACTTCGCCATCGTTATCCGTGCAACAATCCGAAAGTACAGTTAATTCATAATCTTTATCAGCCGCTTCCCGTAAAGTAGATAACACGACACCACTGGTTGCAATGCCGGTTAGTACCATATGGTGAATACCGAACGACCTCAATATCACCTCCAGATCACTGCCTGTAAATGCGCTTATGCGGCGCTTTACTACAGTTAACTCTCCATTAAGAGGTGATAAATCAGGATGAACTTTCATAAACTCATCCATGTTTACTGTTGAAAAATGTGCTTTGCCGGCAAAAAAGCTTTTACTGCTTCTTTCGCTTATTTCCGGGGTACCGTTACGAAAACCTACCACTATATAAATAACTGGAATGTTATTGTTACGTGCGGTAGTTATTGCTTTAGCTACATTTTTGATCACCGTTGTAGCATCAGGTAGCATCGCTAAGATTCCTGTTTGCATGTCCATGACTAAAAGGGCGGTGTTTGAAGTATTTTGTTCCATATTTTTATTTATTAAACTATTGTTGGTCATTAAAGTTCTTATCCTGAAATTGCTTTATTGCTTTTGGTTAGGTTTTACTTTTGGTAATAATTTATAAAACAGGGCAGCGATAACAAAGGCAGCAATTCCCTGGCAAAGCATAGTTAGCGGGGCACCTATTTTTTGAGAAATAGTGCCGATCAGCAAACTTCCCAGGGGCAGCATTCCAAAATATGCCATGGCCATGTAGCTCATCACCCTGCCTCTCATTTGAGGAGCAGCCTCGATCTGTATGATGGTTATACTGGTAGACATGGGCAATATTGATCCCAGTCCCAATATAACGGCAAAGGGCAGTGCAAAGACAAAATGACTCATGCGGGAAAACAAGATCAGTCCTGTACCTAATACGGTTATACTCAGCAGAAGGACGGTTCTCAAATTGATGTCTTTTTTTGCCGAGGCCAATAAGAAACTGCCGGTTAGTGCCCCCAAACCAATACAGCCGCTAATGTAGCCGTAGGTAGCCGCATTACCTTTGAAAATAACTTTGGCAAAAACTGCCTCCATTGTATCATAGGGTAAGATTAAAAGGCTTAAACAAGTAAGCAGTAGAATGAGCATACTAATGGCCGGGGTTTGTTTCAGGTAACTGTAACCTTCGGCGAGTTCTGACATGACCTTTTTCTTCATCAGCGGCTGTTTAAATTCCGGGAACTTCATGAGCAATAGTGAAATAATTACTGCTATAAAACTCACTGCATTAATAATGAAACAAATGCCCGCACCAAATTGCTGTAATACCATACCTGATAAAGCCGGGCCAATGAGTCTGGCCATATTCACCATAGCCGAATTCAGCGAAATAGCATTGGTCAGATCTTCTTTATTGTCAACCATATCGTGCACCATTGGCTGTCTTGCAGGTACATCAAAGGCATTGATAATACCCAATACCGAACCAAGTGCCAGTATTTCCCATATTATATAGTGATTGGTTAAGATCAATAGCGCAAGCAAGATGGCCTGTATCATGGATGCGGTTTGGGTAACTATCAGTATTTTATACCTGCTATACCTGTCGGCAACTACACCGCCAAATAAGGAAAATAAAAATGCCGGAAACTGCTGGGCAAACACAGCAACCCCGATCATCATAGCAGAATGGCTAAGTGAATAGATTACCCAAACTACTGCCGTTCGCTGCATCCAGGTACCAATCTGTGAAATGGATTGGCCGGTAAAAAACAAGGCATAATTATGGTTTCGGAAAGCACGGAAGGTACCGGCTGCTTGGGTTGTTTTCATTTTAATTGACTATAGGCAATTCGACGGTTTTTGTTACTTTGTCGAAATAAGTGCAAATTTTTTTATTGATATAATCCGTGCATGATCATCCGGGTAAAATGAGCTACGGCAGGCTCAATTTCCCTCACATTATTTTCCAGCCGCATTTCACGCTTTAAGCCGTGTAAACAACTGAGCAGTACAAAAATAAGTGTGTCCATCTCGTTTTTTTTGACAGCTTTCAGTTCACCTTTTTTTATCCCGTCCATTAAAATTTGGCTAAGTAATGTGCCTTCCCATTTCATAGTTTCGTTGTGATGGACAATCTTGATTTCATTGAAGTGTGAGATGTCATCGGCATCCATACCAGATTCCAAGGCATCAAAAAAAGAGCCTTTTTCACGTACAATTTTTAATTTAGAGATAAAAAAAGTACTGATTTTATCTTCGGTGGTAACCGCTTGCGCTACTGAGTTTTGCATCGCTGTGCGTACATCCCTGAGTTTACTGTTGATGACCGCATCCACTATTTCATCTTTGCTTTTATAATAATAGTAAAGTGAACTCCTGCCTTTACCAATGGCTTTAGCTACATCGTCCATCGTAACCTTGGCAAGGCCATACACTGCAAATAGTCGTGTAGCTGCCTGCAGAATTTGCTCCTGGATCTGATCTTCTTTGGTGACTGTATTTTCGGACATGCAGAATAGAATAATTTATACAAATATAGTGCTTTTAAACATTTAAACAAATTATGTCGAAAAGATTGCGGGGTTATTTTTTTAGCCCGGTATCAATGATAAAGATGCCAAATTCAGGTGCTAATTTTTTATACAATGATTCTGGCTCAATCGTCATGATTACTTCCAGTGTCGGAGAAACAAAAGCTTCTAATAAGTGGCCTCCATGTACCAGACCATCTTCGGTCCCAAAGTTAGCATGAGCGTGAACCACCGGGTTGCCATTATTTAAAGCGATATCGCCAATTAATGAGGTGATTTCTGAAAAGTTGTTAATTTGAAACACTTTGAACATTTTTCGCGACTTATCATACCATCCATATTTGGCCGAACTTGCATCGCCTATGGCAGTAAAGTGGGCACTTTTTACCTTGTATTTTACAGCGAATTCTTTTAAGCCCGACAGCACTTCATCTCCTGCCGCAAATATCAGGGCGTAGGTTTTAGTAGTTCCGTTATTGCTAATCAGTTTTACCTGTACACCTGGAGATCTGCCGGTTAAAGGAGCTTTAGTTGGCAGTGCATATTCCTGTTCTTGTGCGCTGGATTTAAAGCTGATCATTAAAAGGAACAAAAGTGCTGGTATAAAAAGTTTTTTTGATATTGATTGCATGCCCATGATATATGATTTGATACAAGTATAGTCTTTTATGAACTTTCTGGATCCTGAACATGCTAAAATATTTTACAGATACCAATAAGCTCATTTAATACTTTGGTTTAAGATTTTTTCTTTTTCTCTTATTTGCTAATCTTTTCATCACTTAAGTAATCAACCATCCCAGATTGAAATTCTTAACGAATTTGACATAAAATTTCGTGTTTGAGACATGGTATGCAGCAGTTTGTCCCGGTAACTTTATAAAATAAATTATAAATTATGGAACGTTTAAAAGGAAAAGCAGCCATCATTGCCGGAGCAGCAAGTGGCATGTGTACTGCAGCAGCTAAATCATTGACGATATGAAATTAGAAAATCAAGTGGCCTTAATCACTGGTGCAGCATCTGGATTAGGCAAAGCTCAGGCCATCTTATTTGCGCAGGAAGGAGCTAAAATAATTGTGGCCGATTTAAATCTGGAAGGCGCAGAAAATACTGCAGCCGAAATCAGAAAAAATGGTGGTCATGCCATAGGTGTGAAAGTGGATGTAGCAGATTCTTACAGTATTTCCAGTATGGTGAAAGTAGCTATCGCTGCTTTTGGTAAGATTAGTATATTGAGTAATACGGCAGGTATTTTTGACAATTACAGTCCATTGTTGGATACAACCTTTGAGCAATGGGAAAAGTACCTTGATATTAACATTAGCAGTTTGTTTAAAGTTACAAAAGAAGTATTGCCAGGGATGATTGCCAACAAGTATGGCGTAATCATTAATATGACCTCCGGAGCAGGTTTAATCGGTGGTGGCGGTGGTATCAGTTATACATCTTCAAAACATGCCGTTATTGGTTTTACCAAACAAATGAATGCAGATTATGGAAAGGCTGGTATAAGGGTCAATGCCATTGCACCCGGTCTGATAGAAACACCAATGGTAAAAGCGCTGATCGACAATAAAGATTCGGGTATAATAGAAACTTTAAAGAAACTGCCAGCCGGCAGACATGGGCAGCCTGACGAAATTGCAAGTGCTGCGCTCTTTTTAGCAAGCGATGATTCACGTTATATTTATGGTGCTGTGATTCCTGTGGATGGCGGATTGCTGTCTACGCTAAGATGATATAGAATAAATTCTGGTTTAAAAGAAATCTTTTTGGTGGTTTAAACGTTTAAGATGAACAAACAAATTATCCATGAAGATTTCGGACCAGATTCATCATTATACGATTCGTGATATCATCAATTACAGGTCTATAGCCTGGCTCGAATCTGAAGATTTTTTATATCTGACAGAGCTTACTGTTAAGTTTGAGCCTTTTTTTATGAAACCGGATTATTATTGTTTTGGCATGCTGACGGAAGGGAAGATGGAAATCAATATCAATGCAGAACTTCATGAACTTTCTGCCAGCTCCATCATGATCTACAGGCCCAACCAGATTTTCAAAGTGACAAAAGTAGAAGAAGGTACCCGGGGAGTATTTGTATTATTTAATAAAAAGTTTCTGGATAACCTGAATGAAAATATATTCTCGGTCAAAAGTAATTCTTTTTTGAGTCAGGGTACGCAAACAGTTATTGAGCTTTCTAATGATGATCAAAAAAAGATTCTGACTACTTTTAGTGAAATATTTAGCCTGCTGGGCCATTTATCTAAATCGAAATGGGAATTGATCGCACGTAATTTAACATCGGCTCTAATTTATGAAACGGATAACATATTAGAGGCATACATTGACCACCATAATATCAATTCTAATAGTGAAATAGATCTTTACATTCGTTTCAACAATTTAATTGAAAGTCATTTTTCAACTTGCCGTAATGTTTCCTTCTATGCTGATGAACTTTTTGTAAGTGCTGAAACACTGAGGAATGCTGTAAAAATAGTATGTGGTAAAACCCCTGGTGATCTAATCAGCAGTAAAGTAATTACCAGAGCGAAGTATCTTGCGGGATATACCTCTACAAGTTTCTCAGCAATTGCCTGTGAACTTAACTTTAGTGATCAGTTTGCTTTTAGTAAATATTTTAAAAAACATTGCGGTTTTTCACCCATGCATTACCGCAAACATGCAGACGTAGTGCTGAACGGTTAAAAGGAACTGATCTTGATCGCCGGGTTTAAAGAAAATTTCTAATGCATTGTAATAATTTGTAATTATGTTTGCTGATCTACATCAATCTATTAATGACCCATCAGGCATCCGCTGTAAAAATTCACACTATTGAACAATTATTTGGTTGTTTAAAAGCATTGAATTTGCATCATGGAGTCTATGTGATTGCTATGCATGGGACCGAAATCAATTTACCAATCTTATATCCTTACCGTTCCGATCATTTTTCTTTTTTATTGGTTAAATCAGGAGAAATTGTGATTAAAGTGAATCTGCTGGAATTTACCATTCAGCAAAATAATGTGCTGATGCTATCGCCCCAGGTAGTGCGTCAGTTTGTTCGTATGTCTGCAGATTTGGAGATTATAACGGTAGCTTTTACCGCCGAATATTTATCAAATGCTGGTATTCATTATAAAAATATAAAAGCCTTTGAATTTCTATCTTCCCAGGTTAATCCACTGCTTAGATCAGAACAGCAGGATTTTAGTCTGCTGTTGAAAATGATTGATATTTTAATGTTAAAGCTTGATCATGCGAACGAACGTTCGTATCAGGAAGAGGTGTTATCCCAGATTTTTGGAGGTTTTATTTATGATATCGGCTCTCTTTATAAAAAACAGGAACTGCTTGAAGAGGTGAGGGGAACAAGAAAAGAAGAATTAACTTTCCGGTTTTTAAAGCTTTTGCCAAAACACTTTAAAGAAAAAAGAAGTGTAAAGTCTTATGCTGACTTACTAAACATAACACCTAAATATTTGTCGCAGACATTAAAGGATGTAACCGGAAAAACTGCTGGTGATTTTATTGAGGAACTGGTTATTATGGAAGCCAAGATTTTATTGAACAACCCAGAATTAACAATTGGCCAGATTGCCAGTTATCTGAGCTTTAGTGATCAATTTATTTTTAGCAAGTACTTCAAAAAACAATGTGGTTTAACGCCTAGTCAATACCGGCAAAGCGCTTAAGTCAATCTGAAGATGATATTAGGCTAAAAAGGTCTTTTTGACATATTCGTCCTTCCTTTGAACATTTTTCTACGGTAGTAAATAAACCATTTTTGTGCCTTTACTAAAAAATGATGAAACATCAGGTTTTGTCGTAATGGTTATCTAATCGTTTATATGGCTATCAGGGAAACCGGTACAGAACAATTAATTAAAGATACTGCTAAACGTATATATTTTGCTGAGGGTAAACTCCATGCCAATACACAGGATATTGCAGATGCTGCTGGTGTAAGCCGCACACTGCTCAACTACTATTTCAGATCAAAAGATATCCTGATCCAGCAGGTATTTAAAGAGGCCGTTCATGGCTTAACTAACCGCCTGGAAGAGGTAATGGAATCAAATCTGCCGTTTAAGAAAAAAATAGAAAATCTTATTGAAGTGTTTTTACTGGAAGCGATCGCTTTTCCCTATCAGGAAACATTCCTGATTACCGAAATCATTTCGGAAACCTGCGATTACGATCATGAAAATAAGTCGCAAAAAATGCAAAAGTTCCTGTGTCAAATTAAAGCCGAAATGGATGCCGGACAAATTGAACGTATGAATCCTATTCATTTTATGATGAATCTTTTTTCCCTAATGGCTTACCCGCTGATTATGGCTCCGCTCTACAAAAAGGTTTTTAATCTCAATAATGAAAATTTTAACCGCATTATTCAGGAGCGAAAAAAAATAATCAGTAACCTGGTGTTCCCAAAAAAAAATTAAGCACTTCCTAACATAATTGTCAAACAAAAATTACTAATAGTAAACTCCTAAATGACTGCCAATACTACATTTTTAACTCCTAATGAGTCTGATTCCATGAAACCTGGATATGATTGCCTCTTCCCGGCAGCAATGAATAATATGCAAGCTTCATCATCTTTAAAAAATTATTTTCTAATGAAAAAAACATTGCTAAAACTGTCCGCTTTGAGTGTGGCTTTACTGCTGCTATCCTCTTGCGGTGATAAAAAAGAAAAGAGCGCCGCTGCTGCAAGTACTGCTGCACCTGCACAAAGCTATCCGGTTTTTAAGGTGAGCGCTCAGAATACTACGCTGAACAATGATTACCCCGCAACCCTTCAGGGACAGCAAAATATTGAAATCAGACCCAAAATTGATGGTTATATTGATCAAATATATATCGATGAAGGCAGTGTTGTTAAAAAAGGACAAGTATTGTTCCGTTTAAATGCCCCTCAATATGCACAGGAAGTAAACAATTCGGCCGCTGCTATTAGCAGTGCTGAGGCTGCGCTGAGTGAAGCAGAATTACAGGTAAACAAAACTAAACCGCTGGTAGAAAAAGATATTATCAGTCATTACGACTTGGAATCGGCCCAATATACCCTCAAAGCGCGCAAAGCTGCATTGGCCCAGGCTAAGGCTAGCCTGGCCAATGCGAAAACAAATTTAGGTTATACCACCGTAACCAGTCCGGTTAACGGCGTAGTAGGTACGATACCCTACAAATTAGGAAGTTTGATTACAGCTACCACAAGCCAGCCATTGACTACTGTTTCTAATATTGGGAATGTATATGCTTATTTTTCACTGAACGAGAAACAGCTGCTTAATTTCTCCAGAACGGTTAAAGGGAAAACGATGAAAGAGAAACTGGGCAATACTCCTCCGGTATCTTTGATACTTTCCGATGGCAGTGCCTATCCTGAAACAGGAAAGGTGGAAACCATTAGCGGCCTGATCAATACAGAAACCGGATCGGCAAGTTTCCGCGCTACTTTTCCTAACCCGGTAGGGCTGATCCGAAGTGGAGGAAGCGCTGTAATACGTATTCCTGAGCCCGTTGAAGATGCTTTATTGATTCCTCAAAAAGCGAGCTATGAATTGCAGGGCAAGCACTTTGTGTATGTAGTTGACGATAAAGGAGCGGTGAAAAATACAGAGATCCAGATCATGGACCTGGCAAAAGGACAATATTTCCTGGTTACCGCCGGTTTAAAGGCTAATGATACCGTTGTTTTGGATGGTACGTCTTCCTTAAAAGACGGTGTGGTGATCAAGTCTGATGAACAAAGCAGCGCAGTAATATATAAAGATTTAAAATAATTTTTACAGCACAGGCCGGCGCTATTCTTTATTGGACACCCGGTCTCCAACAAACATAAACATGTTACGTATATTTATAGAAAGACCGGTACTCTCTACCGTTATATCGGTCATTATTGTTATACTGGGTCTTTTAGGGCTTACCTCATTACCTATTTCCCAGTACCCTGATATTGCACCGCCAACGGTACAGGTTTCTACTTCTTACCAGGGAGCCAATGCAGACGTGGTCATGAACAGTGTGATTGTACCGCTGGAAGAACAAATTAATGGTGTAGAGAACATGACTTACATGACTTCTACAGGCAGTAACGATGGTACAGCAACTATTACCGTTTATTTTAAACAGGGAACAGATCCGGATCTGGCAGCTGTAAACGTACAGAACCGGGTATCAAAGGCTACCAGTCTTTTGCCGGCAGAGGTAACCAAAGCCGGTGTAACCACCAGTAAAAGACAAAGCAGTATGGTGATGGTTTTTACCTTATCCAGCAGTAATAAGGCTTATGATGAAACCTTTTTACAAAACTATGCCAATATCAACCTGATTCCCCAGGTTAAGCGTATCAATGGGGTAGGAGATGCATCCGTTTTTGGTACAAAAGACTATTCTATGCGTATCTGGCTTAAACCAGATGTAATGGCTACTTACGGACTTATTCCTGATGATGTGAATAATGCATTGGCAGAACAGAATATAGAAGCTGCGCCAGGAAAAATTGGAGAGAACAATAATCAGTCTTTTCAATATGTTTTAAAATATAAAGGGAGGCTAAAAAGTCAGGCAGAATTTGAAAATATTGTCGTAAGGTCATCCACCAAGGGCCAGCTGCTGCGGCTTAAGGATATTGCACGCATAGAAATGGGGGCTCAAAGTTATGCCACTAATGCCATGATAAATGGTAAACCTGCTATCGGTATAGCTATTTATCAAACTGCCGGATCCAATGCCCATGAACTGATCAAAACCATTCAGGAAACTATTGATCAAACAGCAAAAACATTCCCTGCAGGTATTTCTACTACCTATGTATTTAGCGCAAACGACTTTTTAGACGAGTCTATCGATAAAGTAATCCATACGCTGGTTGAAGCCTTTATCCTGGTATTTATTGTTGTATTTATATTCCTGCAGGATCTGCGGTCTACACTGGTCCCGGCCATTGCCGTACCAGTGGCAATTATTGGTACATTTTTCTTTTTACAGTTGTTTGGGTTTACAATCAACCTGCTTACCCTATTTGCCTTGGTACTTGCTATTGGTATCGTTGTTGATGATGCCATTGTAGTAGTTGAGGCGGTACACGCCAAACTTGATCACGGGGCTAAATCAGGTAAGGAAGCCACCATCAGCGCCATGGATGATATTAGCGGAGCTATTATTTCTATTACGCTGGTGATGGCTGCTGTATTTATTCCGGTATCTTTTATCACGGGTTCTACCGGGGTATTTTATAAGCAATTTGGTTTAACACTGGCCATTTCTATCCTGATATCAGCGGTAAACGCCTTAACCCTTAGCCCTGCATTATGCGCCTTACTATTAAAGCCGCATCCGGAGGGTGAACACCATAAATCAGGATTTGTTCAGCGGTTTTATACTGCCTTTAACACCAGTTTTGATACCTTAACCGGTAAATATAAAAAATCGGTCAGCTTTTTAGCTGGTAAAAAATGGATGGCCGTGGCAGGTATAGCGGTATTTGGTATTGTCTTTTGGTTTTTATTAAAAACAACCCCATCTGGTTTTGTGCCCAATGAAGATCAGGGATTTATCATTGGTGACGTTTCTCTACCTCCTTCATCTTCTCTGGAGCGTACAACTGAAACAGTAAACCATGTGAGTGATATGGTAAGATCTATGCCCGAAGTAGAATCTGTTCTGCGTGTAGCTGGTCAGGGTATAT
>Ga0233344_1000197_pt1 | contig 11106 bp, 11 predicted proteins | sample GEONDECOMP281_FD_180697 | JGI IMG/M metagenome (GOLD analysis project Ga0233344, IMG submission 180697) | Leaf litter microbial communities from Shasta-Trinity National Forest, California, United States - GEON-DECOMP-281 | ecosystem: Environmental > Terrestrial > Plant litter > Unclassified...
GGTAGCGCCAACAATCTCGCTCATGGCACGGACAACGCTTAAAATATTTCCTTCATCACGTAGATTTTCAAAACAGATGGCATTGATCTTTTTATCCAGGAGAGACTTTAAATAAGATTCTTTCAGTGCGCCCATTTGCAGGGCAGAGATCAGGGTCTGTCCTTTGTGCATCAGCTCAATCTCTTCGATAGTTGGCGGTGCTATCTTTACGATAATATCAGCATCAAAAACATCCTTCTTATTAAATGTGATAATAGCGCCCTGCTCACTGTAATCATTATCAGAAAAATTGGCACCATTGCCGGCTCCGCTTTCCAGTAATACTTTATGTCCGTTATTCACCAGAAGTGCAACTGATAATGGAGTAAGGGCGATCCTGTTTTCCTGAAATGATATCTCTTTAGGGATACCAATATAAAGGCTATTGCTCTTCTGCTTTAATTCTGAAAGTGTCTCTTTAGGCTGTAATAGACCCTTTTGAGCTATTGAGGCCATTTCTTCCCGTAATCCTGTAGCCATTTATTTAAGATGATTTATTTGATTGAAATTAAGAAAAATAAGATGAAATCTGCCATTTAAAAATAAAATTTCAAGATACTAAACTAAAGCTGAATGCTCTTTTATCAGGAGAAAGTGTCATTATTTCTACTTTTACATAGCTTGCAGGAAGCAATTCCTGTACCAGCTCCGGCCATTCTATCAGGCATAGATTTCCAGAATAGAAGTACTCTTCATAGCCAATATCAAAAGCTTCCTGCAGGTTTTTGATCCTGTAAAAATCGAAATGATAAATGATGCTATCTGCTGCATGATATTCGTTAACGATAGAAAAAGTAGGGCTATTCACCAGGTCTGTAACTCCCAGCTTCTCACAAAGGGCTTTGATAAAAGTCGTTTTTCCTGCACCCATTTCTCCTTCAAAAACAAATATTTTTTCCTTTCCTGCAAAATTAAGCAGCTCCTCAGCAGCGCTGCTTAATTCCTTAAGACTATTGACCTCTATATTCATGTTGTGGTACTATCTTGAGCTATAGGTAGCTACAGGAATGATCATCTCTTCTAATGAAATACCTCCATGCTGGAAAGTTTCATTGTAGTAGTTCACAAACTGGTTGTAGTTATTCTGATAAACAAAATAACGGTCCTCTTTTGCAAAAATATAATTAGAGCTGATATTGATCTTTGGTAAATGTGCCTCGTGGGGGTTTTTAATCAGGAAAACCTCTTTCGCATTGTAATTTAAGTTTCTTCCCTGTTTGTAGCGAAGGTTGGTATTGGTATTTCTATCCCCAATTACTTTACTTGGATGTTTAACCCTGATCGTTCCATGGTCTGTAGTGATGATCACCTTCACTTGTTTCTGCGATAATTTTTTCAGCAGCTCCAGTAAAGGAGAGTGTTCAAACCAGGATAAGGTAAGAGAACGGTAAGCGGCATCGTCATTTGCCAGCTCTCTGATCATCGCCATGTCAGTACGCGCATGTGACAGCATGTCTACAAAATTGTATACAATAGCGTTAAATTCATTTTGCATCAGGTTGTTTACCTGTTCTGCAAGAGCTTTACCATCATCATAAGTAAGAATCTTATGGTAGCTGAATTTACAGTCTTTTTTTACGCTGCGCTTGATCTGATCGGCAAGAAATGCTTCTTCATGCATGTTCTTACCACCCTCGTCGTCATCATTCTGCCAAAGTGAAGGGAAACGTTTTTCCATTTCAAGTGGCATTAATCCAGAAAAAATAGAGTTTCTGGCGTATTGCGTAGCCGTAGGCAAAATACTCGAATACGTATCCTCCTCATCTAATCTAAAGTATTCAGTGATCAGCGGATTGATAATCTTCCACTGGTCATACCTTAAATTATCGATCAGGATAAAAAATACGGGAGTTGTAGAGTTGATATGCGGAAAGGCTTTTTTCTTTAGCAGCTCATTAGATAACAGCGGTGCTTTTTCTTTCCCATTGACCCATCCCAGGTAATTATCTTCAATGAATCTTGAAAACTGTGTATTGGCTTCAGATTTTTGCATCGTTAAGATCTCATGCATCTGAGGATCATCCAGTTTTTCTAATTCCAGTTCCCAGAAAACGAGTTTTTTATAAACTTCAACCCATTCTTCATAGCTCAGCTTCTCATTCAGCGTCATCCCTAACCGTCTGAAATCCTGTTGATAAGACATCGAGGTTTTAGCGCTGATCAGTCTTTTATTATCAATTATCTTTTTTATAGTGAGCAAAACCTGTTTAGGATTTACCGGCTTGATCAGGTAATCGTCAATTTTAGATCCGATGGCGTCTTCCATCAGATTTTCCTCTTCACTTTTGGTAATCAGGACAACAGGAATATCACTTTTAATATTTTTAATGGCAGATAGGGTTTCCAGTCCGCTCATTCCCGGCATATTTTCATCCAGAAAGACCAGATCGAAGTGCTCTTTTCCAAAAGCTTCCAATGCATCATTTCCATTGGTGAAGGTAGTAACGTGGTATCCTTTTTCGTTTAACAGTAATATATGTGGTTTTAATAAGTTTATCTCATCGTCGGCCCATAGAATCTTGGTTTCCTGCATTATTGTGGATATAAGGTGTAAAATAAATCTTTAAAAAGAGATATCTCTTTCTTAAGTACGGATAAAAATAGCAATTTTTGTACCGTATAAATTATTTAATAAGGATTGAACAAAAAGAAAATAATAAACGATCCGGTATATGGATTCATCAATATACCCTCTGAACTGGTGTTTGACTTAATATCTCATCCTTTTTTTCAGCGTTTACGCTATATTAAACAGTTGGGTATGACACACTTGGTGTATCCTGGCGCCTTACATACACGTTTTCATCATGCCCTTGGTGCAATGCACCTGATGAGCCTTGCTATCGAGGTTTTGCGGAGTAAAGGACATGACATTACAAAGACAGAAGAAGAGGCCGCAACTATTGCCATTTTGCTGCATGACATTGGTCATGGACCTTTTTCCCATGCACTTGAACATTCGCTGGTAAAAGGTGTACAGCATGAGGATATTTCTATGCTGATCATGGAAAAGCTTAACCTGGAGTTTGAAGGAAAGCTGAGTACAGCCATCGAGATTTTTACAGGAACCTACCCGCGTAAGTTTTTGCATCAGCTGATATCCAGTCAGCTGGATCTGGACAGGATGGATTATTTAAACCGGGATAGCTTTTTCACCGGAGTAAGTGAAGGGGTAATTAGTTTTGACCGGATCATTAAGATGTTTAATGTAGCCGGTGACCATCTGGTGATCGAAGAAAAAGGGATCTATTCTATAGAGAAGTTCCTGATTGCACGCAGACTGATGTACTGGCAGGTTTACCTGCATAAAACCGTAATTGCGGGAGAACAGCTGCTGGTGAAAATCTTAAAAAGGGCAAAAGAACTGGCTTCTAACGGATATAAATTATTTGCGACGCCTGCATTAGAACATTTTTTGAGGAACGAAGTAAACCAAAAGGAATTTTTTGAGTCAGAACTACACTTACAGCAATTCGCTAAACTGGATGATCAGGATATTTTTGCTTCTGTTAAAGTATGGTGTGGTGATGAGGATAGATTGCTTTCGATGTTGTGTACGATGCTCGTTAACCGCAATTTGTATAAGATCGAGATCAGTAACGACCCGCCTGATGAAGCAAGAGTACAACTATTAAAAGATCATGCCGCAATCAGCCTAGAAATTGCTCAGGAGGAGGTTTCTTATTTTGTTTTCACAGATGTGATCAGTAATAGAGCCTACAATACCAGGGGAGGAAACAGTACAATTAATATATTAATGAAAAATAATACGACGATAGATATTGCCAAAGCGTCTGATTTATCCAATCTGGAGTCACTGGATAAAACAGTCAGAAAGCATATACTTTGCTATCCTCGAATAATTTAGCATTATTTAACAAAATAATTCATTTATTATCCCGTTTTTAGTCTCCGATTACAAACCAGCTGAAAAAATTAGCTTGTTGGGATTATTTGTTCATATCAATTTAACATTTAACTTTGTAGAATGCAATTTACTGCCAAGCAGATAAGCGATTTTTTAAGTGGAACGATTGAAGGGGATGAAACCGTTAAGGTGGCAGAGCTTTCAAAAATAGAAGATGGGAAAGAGGGATCCTTATGTTTTCTATCGAACCGTAAGTATGAACACTTTATATATGAAACCCACGCTTCAGTGGTTATTGTTGGATTAGACTTTTTTCCTGCACAGCCAGTAAGCTGTACGCTGGTTAAAGTCAAAGATCCTTACAGTGCATTTTCAGTACTGCTGGAAAAATACAATGAAGCACTTAATTCATCTTTGGATAAGTCTGGTATCGAACAACCTTCTTTTATTCACCCTTCTGCAAAAATTGGCAAAAACGTATTTGTAGGTGCATTTTCGTATATTTCTGAAAATGTGGAGATTGGAGATGATACAAAAATATTTACGCAGGTATTTATTGGGGCAGATTCAACAATAGGATCATCTAATACTTTTCATCCCGGAGTTAAAATATATAACCGTTCAGTAATTGGAAACAGGGTTATTATCCATTCCAATACAGTAATCGGAAGTGATGGATTTGGTTTTGCGCCACAGCCGGATGGTACCTATTCTAAAATTGCCCAAATCGGTAATGTAGTGATAGAAGATGATGTAGAGATCGGTGCCAATACAGCAATAGACAGGGCCACCATGGGTTCTACTTTTATTAGAAAAGGCGTGAAGCTGGATAATTTGATCCAGATTGCACATAATGTAGAAATTGGAGAAAATACTGTTGTTGCTGCGCAGGCAGGAATATCCGGCAGCAGTAAAGTGGGTAAAGGCTCTGTAGTAGGTGGCCAGGTGGGTATAGCCGGACATTTGTCTTTAGCTAACGGAACCCAGATTGGTGCGCAGGCTGGAATTAATTTTAGCATAGCGGAAGAAAATAAACAGTGGCATGGTACTCCGGCTCAGCCGCTTAGAGACTGGATGCGCGCATCTGTACTATTCAGGCATTTGCCGAATATTGAAAAGCGTATTGCAAAAGTAGAGGCAGAATTAAAGAGAGAAGCCGATAATAGTATAATTAGTACTACACACAACAATAATGAACGTTAAACAAAAAACCATAAAAAGCGAAGTTTCTGTACAGGGGGTAGGCCTGCATACCGGAGCAAATGTCACTTTAACTTTTTGTCCGGCACCGGAAAATCACGGATTTAAATTCCAGAGAACAGATTTGCCCGGGCAGCCGATCGTAGATGCCGACTGTGATAATGTTTCAGATACCGCAAGAGGGACAACAATTACGCAAAATGGAGCCAGTATCAGCACGGTGGAGCATGTAATGGCATCACTGGTTGGAATGGACCTTGATAATATATTGATGAAGCTGGATGGGCCTGAGACTCCAATTATGGACGGAAGTGCAATCCTGTTTGTTGAAGCGCTGGAAAGCGTTGGCGTAGTGCAGCAGAGTATTGACCGCGAGTATTTCCAGATTCCCCACAATATCATTTATACAGAAGCCGACAGGAAAGTAGAGATTGTGGCTATGCCGCTTGATGATTACAGATTTACCTGTATGATCGACTACAATTCTCCTGTATTGGGTAGTCAGCATGCCGTAATTTCGGGTATTGCAGAATTTAAAGATGAGATCGCTTCCTGCCGCACGTTCTGTTTTTTGCATGAACTGGAATACCAGCTGCAGAATAACCTGATCAAGGGCGGAGACCTGAACAATGCCATTGTAATCGTTGATAAAGAGGTTACAAGGGAAGAATTGGATCATTTGGCTAAAATATTTAAACGCGAAAAAATAGAAGTGGCCCCACAGGGAATCCTGAATAATATGGAGCTGCGCTATCAGAATGAGCCTGCAAGGCATAAACTGCTGGACATGATCGGCGATTTGGCGCTAGTTGGAATGCATATAAAAGGCCATATTATGGCTGCCCGTCCGGGACATGCAGCCAACATTGCTTTTGCTAAAAAAATCAAGGCAGCGATTAAAAAAGAAAAAAATAAAAAAGTTCAGAAAGTTTATGATCCTTCTGTAAAACCTCTTTATGATGTAATGCAGATCATGGATATTTTACCGCACAGACAACCTTTTCTATTTATCGATAAGATTTTAGAATTGTCTAAAACACATGTTGTGGGGGTAAAAAATGTGACCATGAATGAAGAGTTCTTTAAAGGGCATTTTCCGGGTGCTCCGGTTCTTCCTGGTGTGATTCAGATTGAAGCAATGGCACAAACAGGTGGAATATTAGTATTAAGTACAGTTCCTGACCCAAGAAATTATTTGACTTACTTCCTTAAAATTGATAAAGTAAGGTTCAGGGCACAGGTATTACCAGGTGATACGATCGTTTTTAGATGCGATCTGATGGAGCCAATCCGCAGAGGCATTGCACAGATGAAAGGTGTGGGCATGGTTGGAGAGAAAATAGTTGTTGAGGCAGAGATGATGGCCCAAATTTCAAAAGTAAAAGAAAGCGAACGCGTATCATGATACAACCTTTAGCATATATACATCCAGACGCGAAAATTGGAGAAAACGTCACCGTAGAACCATTCTCTGTTATCCATAAAGACGTTGTTATCGGTGACGGTACCTGGATTGCATCCAATGTGGTGATCATGGACGGCGCAAGGATCGGTAAAAATTGTAAAATATTTCCTGGATCTGTGATTTCGGGCGTTCCTCAGGACCTTAAATTTGCGGGAGAGATCACTACTGCCGAGATTGGTGACAATACGACCATCAGGGAGTGTGTGACTATCAACAGAGGTACTAAAGATAAATGGAAAACGGTGATTGGAAGCAATTGTCTGATCCAGGCCTATTCTCATATTGCACATGATTGTGAAGTGGGTGACCATTGTATCTTCTCCAATAGCACTACGCTTGCTGGACATATCACCATCGGAAGTTATGTAGTTTTAGCGGGGCTGGTTGCTATCCATCAGTTCGTTAAGGTTGGGTCACATGCCTTTATTACTGGTGGTTCACTCGTAAGAAAAGATGTTCCTCCCTATGTTAAAGCAGCAAGAGAGCCTTTGTCTTATGCTGGAATTAACTCTGTAGGATTAAGAAGAAGAGGTTTCTCTTCTGAGAAGATCAACGAGATACAGGAAATTTACAGGGTGTTATTTGTGAAGCATAACAATGTAACCAAAGCACTGGATAAGATAGAAGCAGAATTTGCACCAACAGAGATTCGTGATGAGATCGTTGATTTTATCAGGAACTCTAACAGAGGTGTAATGAAAGGCTTTGGAACGGCAAGCTAAGTATATTAATGACGATCGATTTAAAAGATGCCGGCAGAAGGTTCAATCAGGAGTGGATTTTTAGAAACTTTAGTTATCAGTTCCATTCTGCCGGTAAATATGCTATTCTGGGGCCAAATGGTTCCGGTAAATCGACCTTATTAAGTGTTATACTTGGAAGCCTCGCTCCATCTGAGGGTGTGATCACCTATATTGATGAGGTAGAGATTCCTGTAGAGAGGATCTATACGCAGCTAAGCTTTGCGGCTCCTTACCTGGATCTCGTTGAAGAATTTACACTGCAGGAAACAATCGATTTCCATTTCAAATTTAAATCATTTCATGCTGGGCTGGATGCCGGTAGGCTGATGGATATCCTGGGGCTGGTAAAGGCGCAGGATAAGCCTTTAAAGTATTTCTCCTCGGGAATGAAACAGCGTACTAAGCTGGCATTAGCCTGCTGCACAGATACTCCCTTACTCTTTCTGGATGAGCCAACATCAAACCTTGACAAGCAGGGGGTTGACTGGTACCATGAATTAATCCGTGATTTTACAAGAGATAAACTTGTTTTGGTCGGGTCTAATCAAGAGATAGAGTATTCCTTTTGCGATAATTTGATAAAAATAACTGATTATAAAGTGTAAAACACTGGCTGATAAACAGTCGCGGGTCACTATTTACGGTTAAAATTCGCTAGATAAATAAATTTTAAAATTACTATTGTGAAATTAGAAAATAGTTTTTACCTTTGCGGCACGAAATAGCGCTGTTGGTTTAAGCAATAATTTCAAAAAAAATGGCAAAAGCATCAGAAGTAAAAAGCGGTAATATTCTTCGTTTTAACGGAGAGCTGATTCAGGTAGAAGAATTGATTCACCGTACTCCTGGGAATTTAAGAGCTTTTTATCAGGCCAAAATGCGAAATATTAAAACCGGCAAGTTAGTAGAGTACAGGTTTCGTACAGATGAAGAGGTAACGATTTGTCGTGTAGAAACCAATGATTACCAGTACCTATATGAGGATGGAGATTTTCTTGTAGTAATGGATATCAATTCTTTTGAACAGTTTAACATTCCCAAAGCATTATTTGGAGGATCTATTAAGTTCTTAAAGGAAGGAATGAATGTAATTATTTCATTCGAAAGTGATGAGCCAATTATGGCAACCACACCTCAGAATGTTGAGCTGGAAATCACTTATACAGAGCCCGCTGTTAAGGGGGATACTACTACAAGTGCATTAAAGTATGCAACTGTAGAAACAGGAGTAGAGATTAAAGTGCCATTGTTTGTCAATCAGGGTGATAAAGTTAAGATTGATACACGTACAGGCGATTACATAGAAAGAGTAAAATAAGAATTTTCATAGTTTAGTTTTAGGTTTAGGTTGATTTTGGCTTCGGAGTGGTTCCCGAAGCCATACTTTTTTATACCCTTTTTTAAAATGCGCTTATTTCTGCAGTATAACTATCTTGCAGGCGCATAACACTCACCAATGAATAAAGCAGCGATTAGAAAAGAAGCTACCGCACGAAGAATGGCTTTGAGCCTTGAAGAAGTGATTACCTTAAGTGAAAAATTGCTGCTTCAATTTTCTACTTTAAATTTTGATCATATTTTTACCGTACATCTTTTTCTGCCTATTGAAGAGAAAAAGGAACCAGATACGTTTATGCTGGCTAAATGGCTAAAAGCAAATCATCCGGATATCCGGATCATTGTGCCTAAAGCAGATTTTACTACCTCACTTATGACCCACCATCCTTATCGTGGTGAAGAAGAACTGCAAAAAAATCTGTTTAATATTCTCGAACCGATATTAGATGAACAGTATACCGGGAAAATAGACATGGTGATCGTTCCATTGCTGGCCTTTGACAGCAGAGGTTACCGTGTAGGTTATGGAAAAGGATTTTATGATCGTTTCCTGGAGGAACAGGAGGTATTGAAAGTTGGTCTTTCTCTGTTTGAGAACGTGGATATCATCTCTGATACCCACGTAAATGATGTGAAGCTTGATCTATGCCTGACACCTGATCAAATCTTTTATTTCAACGATTAGTGCTGTACTGTGAAGATTATGCTTCCAGCTCTACCAATATTGGACAATGGTCTGAATGTATGGCATCAGACAATATTTTTACATCCTTTATTCTTTCGAGCATAGGTGAAGTGGCTAAATGGTAATCAATGCGCCAACCCAAATTCTTTCCTCTGGAACCTGCTCTGTAGCTCCACCAGGTATAATGATGCGGATCTTTATTTAGGTGTCTGAAAGTATCTATAAAGCCACTTTGCAGGAATAATTCCATCCATTCACGTTCTTCGGGTAAAAAACCTGAGGAATTGGCATTTGACTTCGGATTATGGATATCCATTGGCGTATGGCAAATGTTATAATCTCCTGAAATGATCAGGTTAGGGAGATGCTCTCTTAACGTAGTGATATAATTTTGAAAGAATGACATGAATTCATACTTTTTAACTTGTCTGTCATCTCCGGAAGAGCCGGATGGAAGATATACGCTCATTAGGGAGAAAGTGTCAAAATCGGCTCTTAAAATGCGTCCTTCTTTGTCTATCCATTCTTCTCCGCAGCCATATTCTACATGATTAGGTTTTATCTTAGTCAATATAGCTACACCGCTATACCCTTTTTTTTCTGCACTGAACCAGTAGTGGTGATAGCCAAGCTGTTCGATCATCGCAATGATCTCGGGAATTTGAATTTGTAGGGCTTTAACTTCCTGAAGGCAGACCATATCTGCATTTGTCTCCTGCAGCCAGCCAATGAAGTTTTTTGTTGAAGCGGCGCGGATCCCATTTACATTGTAAGAAATTATCTTCATTATTTTATGGATTTTTTTTATAGATTAAGAAGAGGCCCGTTCTTTTCTTCTGATTTGTAGAGCACTTTTTCCAGCTTGCGTGCCTCTCTCTTTTTAAGCAGGGTGACCGTCATTTTTACATCGGTTAAAGGACGGTCGTTCTTATCTCTGGGCATTACGGCAATGGTATCTACGAGCGATAGTCCGCTAACTATTTCACCATATACTGTATATTTCCTATCCAGATGCGGGCTGCCTCCCAGCTCTTTATAAGTTTCGCGCTGCCATAGCGGAAGTTTAAAGTGCATCCTTTTGATTTCTACGCTATCCAGCAATGAATCTGTAAACTTTTTACCCTGTACCAGGTAAAACTGACATCCACTGGAAGCCATTTTGGGGTTATCGTCCCTTGCGGCGCCTATAACTCCTTTTTTATGAAAGAGACTATCATTAAATTCTGCTGGTATAGTATAACCAACATCTCCATTTCCAAGTTCTGTGCCTGTAGCGGCATTTTTAGAATCCGGATCACCTCCCTGTATCATAAAACCTTTAATTATCCGGTGAAACAGGGTTCCATTGTAAAACCCTGATTTTACTAATTTAACGAAATTGTCACGGTGCTGAGGCGTACTGTTATACAACATAATGATGCATTCACCATAAGAAGTTTTTAATCTAACGTACTGATGTTTAGGCTTGGCAGCAAAAGCAGAGATTAAGCAGAGAGAGAGTAAAAGAGTGAGGGTTTTTTTCATCAGAGCATATCTATTTTTAAAGGTGATGAAGCTTACAAAGGCTTATAATCATTTCGTTATGGTAGCTGTAAGTTCATGCAGGTTTCATTTACGGAAGCAATTTTGGCTAAGTTATCAAATTTATTACTACGTTTGTTCATTGTTGCTTTGCGCGGTATTTGAAATTAGCAAGTTATATTTCATCTGCCAGCTTTTAAAAGGCAAATTTTGGATACGAATGAAACTGAGACAAAAAATAGCTTTT
>Ga0233344_1000198_pt1 | contig 10974 bp, 9 predicted proteins | sample GEONDECOMP281_FD_180697 | JGI IMG/M metagenome (GOLD analysis project Ga0233344, IMG submission 180697) | Leaf litter microbial communities from Shasta-Trinity National Forest, California, United States - GEON-DECOMP-281 | ecosystem: Environmental > Terrestrial > Plant litter > Unclassified...
CCCCCCCGGTAACCGGAAAATTTATCATTGATTCAAACTTTGATATCAGCGAGTTTTATTATTCACAGGGTCTTTATGATAAAGCTATAAAATATTTGAATGCGGCTTTATTGGTAAATCCCGGAACTTACGAAGCATCAGGATTTGCTAAAATACATCAATTATTCTATCAGGTTGAATCTGCAAAAGGAAATTTAGGGTCTGCTTTAAATCATTTCAAAATCTTTAAGGGGATAGAAGATTCCATTTTTAACGTTAACAATAATCAACAAATAAAAGAATTAGAATTAAAATATTTCAATGCCCAGCAGGACCATGATATTCAATCCCTGAGAATTCAGGCTAAAACACAAATTTCCGATCTGCAGAAAGCAACCCTGACCAGAAATTTGATTCTCGCGCTACTGGCCTGTATGACCTTCATCATTGGCATTCTTTTTCACAGTCATCATACCAAGCTAAAAACTAATAAAAAATTAGAGGTAAAACAAGAAGAGATCAATCTTCAAAATGAATTTCTTGTTGGGCACCTGAAGGAAAAAGAATGGCTGGTAAAAGAAATTCATCACCGGGTAAAAAACAATCTTCAGGTCATTATAAGCTTATTAAATACGCAAAGCCTGTACTTAGACAGTCCACAAGCTTTAAAGGCCATCATGGATAGCCAGAATAGAGTACAATCAATTTCACTGATTCACCAGAAACTTTATACCGATAAAAATCTGTCTTATATTAATATTGAGAATTATATAAAGGAACTGGTCCAGTATTTAATCGAAACATTTGAGAATGGCCGCGAGATATTCTTCCATTTTGATATTATGCCGGTAGATGTTGACATTACGCAGGCAGTTCCTCTGGGATTGGTAATCAATGAAGCGATCACAAACATTATGAAATATGCCTATCCAGATGACAGAACAGGATCCGTCAATATAAAACTAGTGAACATTGGCGAGAAGACCTACCGTTTAAACATTCAGGATGATGGTATAGGCTTAAAAGCTGACTTTGATGTGAATTCAACCAACTCTTTGGGGATGGACTTAATGAAAGGGTTAAGTGATCAGATGGGCGGTACTTTCTCTATTAATTCTGATCAGGGTGTTACGATAACAATTGATTTTAAGGTTAAAGAGATCCATACCGCTTTAGCATAAGCAACTTTTATCAGTTAACGGACTGGAATCTTGCCGGCATTGGTAATCAACCATCTGGTTTTCAAATCCAGTCCCTCAAAAATTGAAGGACTGGAAGATGAATAGGTTTCATGTTTACTATTATAATGTCCGAAGACCGCCATCAAGCAGTAATTCACCGCCAACCATAAATTTAGAATCATCAGAGGCAAGATAAAGAAAACCCTGTGCCATCTCTTCTGTAGTTCCTAACCGTTTTACCGGTGTAGCCTGAGCCATATATTCTTTCATTCCGGCAACCTCTTCTTCAGTTGCACCAGAGCGTTCAAAAACCGGGGTATCAATTGGACCAGGAGACAATACATTTACCCGTATTTTTCTGTCCAGCAACTCTGCAGAAAAACTTCTTGCAAGTGAGCGAACAGCTGCTTTTGTGGCTGCATAAGCTGCAATTGTTTGCATGCCCTTATCACTAACTGTAGATCCTGTAAGAATTATCGAAGCACCATCATTTAGGTATGGTAATGCCCTTTGCACAGAAAAGAAAACGCCTTTAAAATTGATATCACTCGTTTGGTCAAACATTTCCTCAGTATACGCTGCAAGGGGTCCTGTAATATATATTCCTGCGTTGATGACCAGTATATCAATTTTACCAAATTTAGCATCTACTGCTCCATAAAGGTTTTCAATATCGCATAATACCGCGCTATCACTGCTTAATCCGAATGCACCGTTTCCTATGCGTTCTACTGCACTTGATAAAGTTTGCTGATTACGGCCTGTAATTGTTACTTTGGCACCCTGCTCAGCAAATAAGATGGCCGTTTGCAGACCAATTCCGCTATTACCACCAGTAATCACGGCTACTTTATTTTCTAATTTTTTCATCTTTATTTTAGTTTATAAGTTGTTAATTGAACAGTACAAATATGCCTGGACCCGGAATGGAAAAACAGACAGAAACTTCCCGAACACTTGTAATTTATGCTCCTATCCATCAGCCAGCTTTAAAAGCCATACAATTTGGCGACCAAAAATCATCTATCTGTATTACAGTAATTTACATATCAAACAATAGCATAAAATTACGATACCTCGTAAAATGAATCCTATCATACAGTTTTGACAACTTAGTTCTGATCAGGTCAATTTTGATTTAGCTAAGGTTAATGGATTGGTTGGATTGTTAAAAACAACCATGATCTCCAGGCCCTTTTCATTATTTAGAATAAATTCGCCCCCGATCTGGTCACTTAACCCCTGCATTAAGCTCATCCCTAAAGATGTACTTTCATTGATCTCGAAATGATCAGAAAGTCCTTTTCCATTGTCTTTGATATGAAGAATGTACTCGTCCAAAGCAGTGGATTTTAAAATTATTGTCACTTTTGCATTTTTTTGATCTTTAAACGCATATTTTAAACAATTGCTGATGGCCTCATTTAAGATCAGGCCTAATGGTACAGCCCGCGAAATATCTAATTTAAGCGGCAAAATATCCAGCTCAAATTTAACATCATCTCTAACATCAAAATAGTCTTTGAGGTAATTAACGAGTTCATTGATGTGTGCATTTACATCAATAGTGGCCAAATTATCCGTTTGATATAATTTTTGGTGGATCAGTGAGATCACCTGCATTCTGTTTTGACTTTTATTGATAATCTCAATGGCATCAATATTATCAAGATACAAGGATTGGGTATTCAAAAGACTGATTACAATTTGAAGATTATTTTTCACTCTATGATGAATTTCCTTTAATAACCACTCCTTTTCGCCCAAAAGTCCCTGTAGAGAACTATTCTGGTTATTGATAAATTCTTGCTGTGCCTTCAATTTCCGCTCTGACTGCTGTTTGAGTAAAAACCGGTTATAGCCAAGTGCAAATACCAGCACCATCATCATGATTCCTCCCAATGTTACGTTTCGAATGACCTTCTCATTCTTTAGTGCATTTTCCTGAATTTGAGCACGCCGGGATAGCAACTGATTATCTTTTATACTGATCTTTAGGTCCTTATCCTTTTTTTCCGTTTCAAATTCGACCATCATTTTGCTCATCTGTATACTGCTATTTACCTTTAGAACAGAGTCGGTAATATAACCCGCGCGCTGGAAATGCCTGATTGCGCCTATATAATTTCCCGTCGCAGAATCACTTTTAAAGTACAGTCTTTCTATATCCACAACGACCAGCGGATTCTTCAGCTGCGCAACACTATTCGCAAAAAGTTTAATATACCGGTTAGACAATTTAAATTGACCTGACTCCTGTAAATAAAGAATCATTCCCTGAGCAATTGTTGCTTGTAAGTCGTGTTCATGCGTCACTTGATCAAGCAGATCAAGCAGTTTATTACTGTAGTGTTTCGCTTCGGCAAAACGTCCTGTTTTCGAATAATACAATAGGTACTGATAGTTGTGCAAGACCTTTTCTAAGGAGGTAGCAGGAGGAAAATCTTTTGCATTCTTTTTTGCAATAGAGAATGCCTTATCATATTTCCCTATTCTGTTAAACAAATTGACCAGGTTGTTTCGCATAATTTGAATATCAGCTTTATTCTTATTTTTCATTGCAATCTCCAGCCCTTTTTGGGAATAAACTATCGCTTTATTGAGCTGATTAATCTCCCTGTAAATAAGACTTGCATGGTAGTACATCGCCGTACGTTCCGAACTGGTATCCTTAAGATCGTCAGCAACATTTATCGCTAAAAACTCGTACCGCAAGGCAAGATCATATTGTCCTATCTGAATGTAAACAACAGCCAGCAAGTCGTATACAAAATGCATTTTTTTGAATTTGATTTTCTTAAATACCGCTAAAGCTTTTTGAAGATAATCGAGTGCCGTATAGTTGTCTTCATGCACATAATAAAAATCACCAATGTGTTTATATACTTCGCCTTCAGCTTCCTGGTCGCCTGCTTTTATAAAATAAGGAAGAGCAGTTTTATAATAATCGATTTTTTTAACGATTCCAACCGGGTCATTTTGGTAGTTCTCGCCAATCAGCACGTAAGCATCACCAATCTCTTTCATGCAATTGTATTTTTTATACCATTCAATAGCCCTGAATAAATAAGTTTGAGCCAATTCTCTCTTACCCATTTCCCTAAAAATCCTCCCTTCCATCACTATGGCATCACCTTTCTCACAAAATAAATGCATTTGATTGCTCAACCCTTCTGCCCGCTGAGCAAAGAACATTGCGGAATCCAGATCTGAGAGCACTTCACCACGCTTTTCCAAATAGAATTTGGCCGACTGAAGGTATTCTTGTATTTTAGTTCTTACCGGAGATGCTGTCTTTTGTTTGGAAGCTGACGATGTAATCATTACCTGACCTGTAGCAGCTGATATAAAACAAACAAAAAACACAAAAAGTACCATCCATAAAAATTTGATCATGAAATACGTATTAAAAAAGGTTTAAAGGCAATCCGCTGCAACCACATTCTGATATAAAAGGAGTGGAAAGACTTTTTGCTTTCATGATTTCTAAAACATGGTGACAGCTGATGAGATCTTTTTCTCACTTGAACAGCAGTGCATCCTGTAATTCAGTCAATAAGAATACCATTCTGATAATCAATTGATTATCAGAATGGTATTCTTATTGACTGATCATCACTTATTACGATGGTTCGTAAAACAACGGAAAATGGTATGATTTCTAAATACTCATTAGTGGATCATGAATGGACCTAATGCTTAAAAAATGCGACAATTTACCGTTAAATAAGTGCCGCTTTAGTCCAAAATGATGGCGAACAGTTCATCGCTGAACTTTTAAACAGAGCTACCGGTTACCTCAGAAATTACCATGTTGTTTTCATTTACGAGATCTCGTAAGTTAAACTTTAAACATTTTACGTTAAGCTCCTTATTGATAAGCATTTGAAGCTATGGCATGCAATATGCTCTTAAGAATTAACTTCAAGACAATTTTGATAGATACTTAGGCCGGTTCATTAGCGTGTACTATCAAAAACCTGAATCACAATCCTAATTCCGCAACCAAATAATATGGAAAATAATAAAAGTGTTCGGCAGTTGACCTCATTACTTGCTTTTGTGGCAGGTAGTGCTGATGCAACAACGTTCATCACTGTAAGGCAGTTATTTTCTGCCCACGTAACGGGTAATATTGTCGTTTATGCCTTTGATCTTTTTGGGAATAGCGATCAGCATTCATGGATGAAGTTACTTTCAATCCCTATTTTTATTTTTGCAATAGTACTTGCCGGAAGATATGCAGGAAAATTTGAACAGCGGTTTTCTCTGCTAATTGCGGAAGGATCGCTGTTGATTACCTCAGGATTTATTGCAATTGTGATGACTGTTTATGGCACTATGGATAATTCGACATTGTCTTTCGCAAACGCGATGTTGATCGTTTTCGCTATGGGTCTTCAAAATGCATTTAACAAGCTGTTTAGCCAGTCAACTTACGGTCCAACAACAATTATGACCGGAAATGTTTCTAAGCTTTCGATAAATCTTGGTTACTTATGGAAAAGCGGATTAGACCAGCCTCTTATTGTAAAAAAAATACAACAGCAAAGTTTAACGATTGGAGGATTTATCATTGGCTGTTTCTTTGGAGCCATGTCTGCACAAATGCTGGGCTCAAGCGCTATTCTTATCCCGGGGGTATTGGTATTATTATATGCATTAAATCTGACTGTTTAAGAAAAGCTAGTTTAGTCTGTAAGACCGCTAAACTAGCTTTTCCAACTACTTCACCTAACGGAAATCTTTATCTGCCAAAGCCTGATGATCAGCTAAGGTATCTTTAGCTATATCATCCTTACGCATAAATTTCACTCCTTCATGCTGCAGCGCATAAGTAATAAACTGATCTATCACATTTACCTGTGCCGGGGTGCCGCTAATCCGGTCATGTGCACTAAATGACATCATTCTTTTTCTTTTCCCGCCTTCCTGATACAACTGATCAAATTCAAGTTTTAAAGTTTCCAGAAATTGAGCAGAAGAAAAATTACGTCCTTCCAGCAATTCAATATCATTACACCTCATCGTGTAAGGAACAACAACAAAATTTTTACCTTTTACAGGAATAAGAAATGGTTCGTCCCGGCTCAGGTCGTCGATATGATAAATAAAACCCAAATCCTGCAAAATTGCAATCGTATTTTCACTCCTGCGCAGCCAGTTGCAATTGTAGCCCAGTGTATTAACCCCTGTAACGCTTTTGATGGCATCAGCACCCGCTTTGATAAAATGCTTCTCTTCATCGTAAGTCATCGTATATTCTGGTGTCCAATTTAGTCCATGGCCCGTTATTTCATGTCCGCGCTTTACAATTTCACGGGCTAATTCAGGATTTTTCAATGCTGCAGAACCGATGGTATGACTGGATACTTTGATGCCATGTTTATCCCAAAGATCGAGCATACGCGGTATCCCTTCTTTATAGCCATACTGAAACCATGTCTTCGCAGGGAGATCAGTAAAACCAGGTTTTAAGTTTGCCGGGAATGGACTATCAAAACCTGTTTCAGGCTCTCCACCTGCCTCAAATTGCATAGATACAGAGATAACAAGCCTGGTACCATCAGACCATTTTGAAATATTTTCCATAGAATTGCGGGTGTTTGCTGTAATAAAACCAGCACGTGGTAAAAACACAGCCCCGGCTCCTGCCAGTGCTGTGTTTTTTATAAAATCCCTCCTTGTGTTCATGAGATAATGATTAAGCTAAAGTTTGCCCGTTGTAGAATGGATAATCAATATATCCGCGGTGATCACCACCATAAAATGAATCACGGTCATAAGAATTAAGTGGTAAACCGCGTTCCATACGTGCTGGCAAATCAGGGTTTGAAATGAAATCACGACCAAAAGCAACCAGGTCTGCAAACCCGTTTTCAAGGATAGCATCAGCACTTTCATGCTTAAAGCCACCTGCAACGATAATAGTCCCTTTAAATATCTTCCGCAGCTGCTCAGCAGCTATTGGCGGTTTACCCTCTTCCAATACTTCTGCACCGTAAACACGGGGTTCAACCACATGCAGATAGGCTAACCCAAATTTGTTCATTTGATCTGCCAAATAACCAAATGTTGCGTCTGGAGTAGTATCGGACATGGATCCATACGACCCGCTTGGAGCAATGCGCACTCCTACCTTATCCCCACCCCATACTGAAACCAGCGCTTCGGTTAGCTCTAACATCAAACGGGCACGGTTTTCTATGGGCCCGCCATAAGCATCCGTACGTTTATTAGAACCATCCTGAAGAAACTGATCTGGCAGATAACCATTGGCGCCGTGCAGCTCAACACCGTCAAAACCTGCAGCTTTTGCACGCATGGCGCCAGTGCGAAATTCCTCAATAATGGCTGGAATTTCATCCATTTCAAGTGCCCGTGGCATGGAAAAGGGAACGGGTCCATTTTCTGTATAAGCATGCCCCTCGGCTTTAACAGCTGAAGGTGCTACCGGTGCATCACCCTGTGGCTGTAATTCTACGCTCGACTGCCGCCCAACGTGCCATAGCTGCATAAATATATATCCTGCTTTAGCATGTACGGCATCCGTAATTTTTTTCCACCCGGCAATTTGTTTGTCGCTATATATTCCGGGGGCTTTTGCATAGCCATATCCTCTTATAGAAACTGGTGTTGCTTCTGTAATGATCAAGCCACCTTTAGTGGCACGCTGAGAATAATATTCCATCATCATATCATTTGGAATGTCTCCCGGATCAGACCGCATTCTGGTTAATGGTGCCATAACTACACGGTGAGCTAATTTATAAGGGCCAACTTGTACCGGAGAAAAGAGTTTAGAAACGCTGATATCTGCGTTTACTTTGGAATTTGTATCCATCTTAGTTATTTATTAATGATCTTAAAAAATCTATACTGTAAAAACTAACTTAATTTTTTCAATGCCATAGAGGTGATAGGACCGGATAACCATTGCGGAGCCTCTTCCAAAAACTTTTGGATATGCGGCTGATTAAGGTGAACCTCAAACGCCGGTTGATCTGCCCAGCTTTCTCTCACATAGTAGGTAAGCTCATCTTCTTCAGATTGAAATACCTCGTAACTGACTAAACCTTTTTCCTGGTTACTTAACGACTCCATTTCTAATAACGTTGTCTCTAATTGATGAGCGGCCTGCCCGTCTTTTGCTTTAAAAGTTACAAATCCTGTTGTCATGATTTTAAGCTTCTTTATGATCAATATATGCTATCAATTGTTCTCTGTTTTCAGCAGCCCATTCTCGTAATGTGATTGCCGGACGACCTAACAGGTAAGGTATTTCATCCTTTACATTACCGATATATCCCATTCTTCCATCAGCAATCTGTACGCAGAAATCCACAGCCCCTTTGGCGTACCAGGTTTCTACATCGATAGAACCGGAAGTGAAAAGCGCTTCAAATTCTTCCGGGCTTCTTACATCGCAGCGTACGTTACGGTCGAGTACTACTGATAAAACATCGGCCATTTGACGTCCTGTATGGGTTTCTGTACTCATCCAATAATCTCTCCCACCATGTTTTTCCGGACCTTCCTTTAAAATCTTTGCCGCTACTTCTGCAACATCACGAAGGGCAACCCATCCGGCACGCTCCTCTCCCCAGAATACAGAAAATGCGCCACCAACCGGAGGAGAGCTAGCCAGTAAATATTCCATAAATACATTTGGATGTAAATGGGTCCAGCTGATACCACTTGCCTCGATGTATCGTTCTACTAAACTGAACCACGAAAAATGGGGATCAGTACAGTCCCATTCTGCAAAAACACCCTGGTTCACAATATGGCGGACACCTGCTTTTTTAGCTGCATCAACCAAGGTCTTGCTATGGGTAACCATAGCTATGGTATATCCTGTAAGCAGGTATAACCGGTCTACACCAGCAAGCGCCACACCGAAGGTGCGCGGATCATCCAGATCAAAATAAACTGCATCCCGGCCTTCGGCCCTTAATCTTTCGATTTCTGGTTTGGAACGAACACCCAGCCGAAGATGAACTTCCCCGGGATTGCGATCAAATTCTTTTATGATTAGTTTGCCTGTTTGTCCGGTGGCTCCTACCAGGAATACTATTGGTAATTGTTGTGCTGTTAATGTAGTTTCCATAATTTAATAATTCTTGATTTATAAAGATGATATCGATTTTTTTCGTTCCATAAGTATCATGTTTAAACATTTTCAATACCCATTTCAGGGTAATCATAAGTTTGATTGACATGATATTTTTTGTATAATTTTATTTATTAATTTGGTTTGAGCGAACAGTTGCAGGGATGAGGAGGTAAGCAAGTAAGGCCCCAAAAAGACTTATCCCGAATGCAAACCATAGCAGTGTATGAAAACCATTAAAGAAACTGGCTTTCGCAATGGAGAGGAAAGTATCACTGATATTTTTAGGCAGGTGCCGGGCTGCAAAGGCAAAATCACCCTGTGTAACATGTGCAGCTAGTGCTGGCTCTTTCAGCTGCTCATAGGCATGATGAGCCATCGCCATTTTCTCGTAGGAAGACATGGTGAAATTAGAAAAAATTGCACCCATTCCTGCAAAGCCGAGTGCGATCCCCAGCTGACGCATCGTACCACTAATCCCGGAGGCCATTCCACTGCGCTCAGCGGGAACCATAGACATGGCCACATTAATTATCTCTCCGTTGATCAACCCTGTTCCCGAAGCAGCAACTATCGCTCCCGGGAAAAATGAGAGCCATCCATTCCCCTGGGGTATAAAAAGCATTAGACCCGAACCTAAGCCTACCAGTAGCAAACCTATAGCCATTTGAGTTCTGGAGTTGATATATTTGGTTAACCGGGCTCCTACTCCCCCCATGATCAATAAGGGTATGGCAAAGGGCAGTACTGCAGCACCTGCCTGAAGAGGGGAATAGCCCAATACACTTTGATAATACAAAGGGACATATAGGATCAGCCACCAGAAACCAATTGACAAGATCACGGTAGTTAAAGAAATGCCAACATAGCCGGATTTTTTAAATAGATGGAGATCAACCATTGGGTAAACTGCTCTTTTTTCAGTAAAAAGAAAGAGCAGGAATAATACTGCGGCGCTAATCAAAACAGCTACGATATGCGCACTCCTCCATCCGTATTCATTCCCCATGATGATCGCATAGACTAAACCCAGAAAGGAAAGTGTAAAGGTTAAAAAGCCCCAGAAATCTAATGCATGTGCATTTGGGTCCCGGGATTCACGCACTTTCCAGATGATCAGTGCAATTACACTAATGCCGATTGGCACATTGATTAAGAATGCCCAGCGCCAACCCAGCAGCCGTATGATAATTCCGCCCAGCAAAGGTCCTAATGCAGCTCCAGTACCCACCACCAATCCAAAAACGGCAAAAGCTTTCGCTCTATCAGAGCCGGTAAATTCCTGGACGAGCAAAGGAATACTGGCACTAAACATTAAAGCCGCACCAGAACCTTGAAAAGCCCTCGAAATATTAAGCATTAATGGCGACAGCGACAGTCCACAGCTCAATGAGCTCAGCATAAATATTAAAATCCCAAGGGTATAGATCTTCTTCCGGCCAAAACGGTCAGATAGCGTTCCCCCTGCCATTAATAATGCCGCATACATCAATGTATAACCGTTTACTACCCATTGCAAGTCTGTAAACGATGCATTAAATTCTACCTGTATATCATGTAAAGCAACCGATACCACTGTAAAATCAACCGGCAGCATAAATGTAGATACCGCAACAGCAATGAGTGTAGAACGCTTAGTGGTAAAAAATCCCTTTGACCAGTCCATTTTCAAGTGTATTTAAATTTAAGTTCCACCTGATT
>Ga0233344_1000199_pt1 | contig 10952 bp, 9 predicted proteins | sample GEONDECOMP281_FD_180697 | JGI IMG/M metagenome (GOLD analysis project Ga0233344, IMG submission 180697) | Leaf litter microbial communities from Shasta-Trinity National Forest, California, United States - GEON-DECOMP-281 | ecosystem: Environmental > Terrestrial > Plant litter > Unclassified...
TATCTTCTTTTGAGCGCTATGATTACCAGGTTAAAGCTGTTTTTAACGGTACAAAAACAGACGATGGCACAGAAGACAGATACAATTCTTTAATGAATTACTTAAATGTATAAACCGTTCTAATGAAGATTGCAATATACGGCAGAGAGTTTAATAACAGTGTTTTACCCTTTGTTCAAGATGTCTTTGATGCCCTGCAGGAAGATGGAATAGAAATTCTGGTCTATCAGGAATACAATGATTTTATTCAGGATAAGGTAAAACTCCCAGCCCATATCAATACTTTTTCTAACCATACTGAATTGTGCTGCGGTGCTGATGTGCTGATCAGCCTTGGAGGGGATGGAACATTACTGGATACTTTAGCACTGGTACGTGATTCAGGAGTGCCGGTTATCGGTATTAACTTTGGTCGCTTAGGCTTTCTGGCCAGTATCAATAAAAATGAAATTAAGAATGCTATCCAGGCTTTACTCAATCATGAGTACTCTCTCGATAAAAGAACATTACTAAATGTTGAATCCAAACATCATCTTTTTGGCGATGAAAATTTCGCACTGAATGATATTACTATTCACAGGCGTGACAATACGGCGATGATGATCATCCACGCTTATATGAATGATGAATTTATCAATTCTTACTGGGCCGATGGATTAATCATTGCTACACCAACTGGTTCTACAGCTTATTCTTTAAGCTGCGGAGGGCCAATTATCTTTCCCAGTGCACAAAATTTTGTGATTACACCTATAGCTCCGCATAACCTTAACGTAAGACCGGTAATTATTCCTGATGATGTAACACTGCGCTTTGAAGTAGAAGCGCGCAGTACCAAGTTTTTGGTGTCTTGTGATGCCAGAACGGCTACTGTAGACAGATCGGTTAAAATCACTATTAAAAAGGCAGCTTTTCATGTAAACCTTATTCGCCTGAATAATGAAAGTTATTTGACTACCTTGAGGAATAAATTGCTGTGGGGAATTGATACGCGTAATTATTAAGAATGAGTATTAGAAAAATATTACTTTCTGCTGCTGTATGCTGTTTCCTGTTTGGGAATGTCAATGGTCAGACCACTGAAGTTGGACTAAATGCTGGTGCTGCAGGTTATATGGGAGACCTTAATCCCAATAATCCAGTTAAATTTAGCGGTGCAGCTTTCGGCGTTTATGTAAAAAAAAATCTCGATGCCTACTGGGGTATTGGGCTACATTATGAGCATGGCAGGGTAAAAGCAAATGACGCTACTTCTTCTGATGCCAGTTTTAGAGACCGCAACCTTAATTTTTCTACCCAGCTTAATGAACTGAGCCTGCAGGTAGATTTTAATTTCCTCGACTATTTTGCCGGTGGCGGTACTAAAAACTTTACACCTTATATCTATACTGGTGTAGGTGGTGTGCTCTTTCATCCTAAAGCTAAATATCTTGATCAGGAGTATGATTTAAAGTATTATCAAACCGAAGGTAAGGCTTATAAGAACTATGCCATGAGTATTCCTTATGGTGTGGGTATGAAATACCGTATTAGTGATCATTTAGGCCTGTTTACCCAAATGGGTTATAGAACAGTTTTTTCAGATTACGTGGATGATGTGGGCGACAGGTATCCGCTGGTTAGCGTATATGGAAAGATTGATGCTGACCATCCTAAAATCGTTAATCTTTCTGACCCTTCTCAATTACTTGGTGTTTCTAATCGTGGTGGTCAGCGGGGCGATTTCAATAAACACGATACTTACTTTTTTCTCCACGTAGGTATATCTTATACTTTTATATCCGATAAGTGTTATGCCTTTTAAAAGGGCTTTTTATCAGTTGGGATATTAAAAATAAATTAACATTGATTACTAGGACAAGTTTTTGGTAGAAATAAACAAAATATCTTATAACTTTGAAATCTTCTTTTAGGAGTGGTGTGACTAACAATTTGATTAGCAAATTATTAAAATATGCCTTTATAAAGCTGATCAGGTGAAAACTGTATATAATTTATACAGCCTTAGCTGCCTATAAAACAATAGGTAATTGAAAATCAGCTTTGTTTCTTCTGATTGTTAGACATTTTAGCCATATTTGCACAAATAAATGGGATTTAAAGAACAGATCGATACTAGTCGCTTACCAGAACACATCGCTATTATAATGGATGGTAATGGAAGATGGGCTAAAAATCAGGGTAAATTCAGGTCTTTTGGCCACGAAAGCGGAGTGTTATCCATAAAGGATGTGGTAGAGGGCTGCTCAGATCTTGGCATCAAATACCTCACTATTTATGCTTTTTCCACCGAGAACTGGAATAGACCTATTGATGAAGTGAATGCATTAATGGAGTTGTTAATTTCAACAATTAACGCGGAGATCGCAACGCTGCATAAAAATAATATCAGGCTAAATGCGATAGGTGATATCGCATCCTTACCTCAGAAATGTATTGACGATCTGAAGTTTGCCATGGAGGATACAGCAAAGAATGACACCTGTACATTAACTCTTGCCTTAAGCTATAGTGCCAAATGGGAGATCCTGGAGGCCGCGAAAAAACTTGCGCTGCTGGTAAAAGAAGAAAAAATGACGGCTGATGAAATCACTGAATCTGTTTTTTCTTCTCAGTTAACTACCTCGAATATGCCCGATCCTGAATTGATGATCCGCACCAGCGGAGAGCATAGGGTAAGTAACTTTTTGTTATGGCAGATGGCTTATAGCGAACTGTATTTCACAGAAGTTCTGTGGCCCGACTTCAGAAAAGAGGATCTTTTTGAAGCTATTGTAGACTACCAAAAGCGCGAACGCCGCTTCGGTAAAATTAGTGAACAGTTGAACTAATTTTACTTTTAACACTTTTTAACATGTGTTTAAATTAACTTAGCAACGTTTTTTAGATTGTAAATGAAAAGAATATACCAACTCATATTATTGTTATTGGTCGGCCTACCGACAATGGCACAGGTTACCCGTCCAAAGTCAAATCCAGCCACCCCAAGCCTAAAAGTAGCCGGTACGGATTTAGATTATTTTCAGCCTAAAGAATATATCATAGGGGGAACAACATTAAGCGGTGCAAAGTTCATTGATAAAGAAGTTATTATTACGCTTTCCAAATTAATTAAAGGGGAAAGGATTTTACTTCCAGGTGAAGCTACCGGTGCTGCTCTTAAAACTTTATGGGCACAAGGATTGTTTGATGATGTTGAGCTAAACATTGCTAAGCTTGATCAGGATACTGTATACTTTGATATTCAGGTGGTAGAGCGCCCGCGATTAAGTTCATTTGAGCTAACCGGTCTAAGTAAATCGCAAAAGACCGATATCACAGAAAAACTGAATTCTAAATCAGGAAAAACAATTATCAACGAGAACACTTACAACAGTACTACGGGTATCATCAATAAATACCTGGCAGAGAAAGGTTACTTCTTTACTAATATTAAGTATAAAACAAAACCTGATCCTAATATGGAGAACGGGGTTGTTTTGCAGGTTGCTGTAGACCGCGGGCCAAAAGTAAAGGTGCATGAGATCAAGTTTACAGGTAATACTGCTTTCAGTGATAAGAAATTACGTAAGTTCTTAAAGAAAACCCATCAGCAGGCCTTTTATAAAGTGTTCGGTTCCGGGAAATACAGTAAGGAAAAATTTACTACAGATAAAGAGACACTGATTTCTAAAATACAGGCTAAAGGTTACCGTGATGCAACGATCATAAAAGATACTACTTACCGGTACAATGAGAAGTCTGTTGGTATCAAGATAGACTTGTATGAAGGTCCTAAATATTATGTGGGTAATATTACCTGGTCTGGAAATGCAAAATATGCAACCAAAGATCTTTCTAAAGTTCTGGCTATTGAAAAAGGACAGGTTTTTAGTGAAGAGAAATTAAATGTTAAGCTTCATGGTGAAGGCGGTGAAAGTGATGATGTATCCAGTGTTTACTTAAATGATGGTTACCTTACTTTTAACGTTGAGCCTGTTCAGACAAAAATTTACAACGATACGGTAGATTTAGAGATCAGGATATATGAAGGACCTCAATATACCAATAACAGGATCACTGTTAAAGGAAATACCATTACCAACGATAGAGTAGTTTTACGTGAAGTACGTACAAAACCAGGTGATAAGTTTTCTAAAGCAGAATTGGTTCGTACAGTTCGTGAAATTGGTCAGTTAGGAAATTTTGAAGAATCAAAAACTGTTCCTACACCAAAACCAAATCCTTCGGATGGTACGGTTGATATTGAATATGCAGTAGAAGAAAAACCTTCTGATCAGGTAGAGTTGTCTGGTGGTTTTGGTGGCGGAAATGTGATCGGAACATTAGGGCTTACTTTTAATAACTTCTCTTTAAGAAACCTGTTAAACCCTAAGGCTTACAAACCTCTTCCAAAAGGTGACGGACAGAAATTAAGTCTGCGTGGTCAAACGAATGCTAAGTACTACCAGTCTTATAGTTTCTCTTTCACTGAGCCCTGGCTTGGCGGTAAGAAACCAGTTAGTTTTGGTTTAAGTGCATTTACCTCTCTTTCTTCTAACTCTGGTGTAGCGAGTACTACTGCATCAACTTTACAGAGAATACGTTTGAATGGTGTGACCGTGAGTTTAGGTAGAAAATTAAACTGGCCGGATAACTATTTCCAAATCATTCATGCAGTTAATTTAAATCAGTATATATTGAATAATTACCCGGGTTACTTATTTACTACCGGTACATCTTATAACCTGAACTTATCTCAGGAGATCAGCAGGGATTCAAGAAACTCTACGATCTTCCCTACAGAAGGATCATATTTTAAATTCACTGTACAGGCAACGCCTCCTTATTCGTTATTGAACAATACGAATTATGCAACGGCATCTGATAAGGAAAAATATAGATTTACTGAATACCACAAATGGAAATTTGAAGGACAATGGTTCCAGCCGCTTGCAGGTAAATTTGTGATCAAAGCACAGGCTCAGTTTGGATTCTTAGGATCATATAACTCTGCAGTTGGTCAGTCGGCATTTGAAAGGTTTAAACTGGGTGGTGATGGTATGACGTCATACGATTACCTGCAAGGATCTGAATTGATCACTCAGCGTGGTTATGCGAACAACGTAGTTATTCCGCAATCGGCTACAACACAATCGCAGATCACTATTGCTGAGTCATCAGGTAGCCCTATTTACAGTAAATATGTAATGGAATTAAGATACCCTGTAATTGCCAGCCAGCAGGCTACAGCTTACCTGATTGGCTTTGCTGAGGGTGGTAATACATGGAATAAATTCTCTGAATATAATCCTTTTAATATTAGAAGGTCTGCGGGTATTGGAGCTAGGATATTTTTACCGATATTTGGAATGTTGGGTATCGATTACGGACATGCATTTGATAGAATTCCCGGAGTTACTGATGGGGGTAAACAATCATTTACATTTAGTATCGCTCAGCAGTTAGGTGGATTTAATTAATACAGAAATGAAGAAAGTTATTTTAATTAGTTTTTTGTTTTTTGCTGGATTTGGCGCATACGCTCAAAAGTTCGCATATGTGGATACAGAATATATTCTTAAGCACTTGCCAGAATATAAATCTTCGCAAAATCAAATGAATGTGATGTCTCAGCAGTGGCAGAAAGAAGTAGATGCAAACTTTGCGGCTATTGATAAGATGTATAAAGCTTATCAGGCAGACCAGGTGTTACTGACAGATGATATGCGTAAGCGCCGTGAGAACGATATCATCGAAAAAGAAAAAGATGCTAAAGAATTTCAGCGTCAGAAATTTGGCCCGGATGGAGAGCTTTTTCAAACCCGTACAAAACTCCTTAAGCCTATTCAGGATAAAGTAACTACAGCGATTGCTGACCTTGCGAAAAGTAAATTCCTCGACTTTATCTTTGACAAAAGCAGTGAAGCAACGATGATGATTTATTCAAGCAGCAATTATGACCTGAGTAATGACGTGATCATTAAGTTAGGTTACAAACCCGGAACCACAGTAAAATAGACACAATAGATAAATTTAAAAACAAGAACAATAGAAATGAGAAAGTTAATTAACGTATTTTTTGTGGCAGCTGGCTTAGTGTTTACTGCTAATGTTGCCAGTGCTCAGCAAAAAATTGCACACTTGGATTCTGAAGCCATTTTTTCAAGTATGCCTGAAGCAAAAACTGCTACAGCTACTTTAGAATCTCTTAAAAATCAGAAACAGGGAGAAATTGAAAAAATGCAAAGCGAATACCAAACAAAGTATGAAGCTGCAGTGGCTAAAAACAAAACTTTGAGCGAGGCCAATAAAGAAACCGTAGGAAAAGAACTACAGACTATGGGTGCTGAATTAGATGATATGAAAAAACGTATCGGTGATGCCACTCAAAAAGCTCAACAGGACCTGGCTACTAAACAAGGTGAACTGTTAGCTCCCCTAAATACTAAATTTGTGAATGCCGTTAAAGCTGTAGCAAGAGAAAAAGGTTTTGCTTATGTTTTTGATATCTCTTCACAACAAGGTGCAAACAACCTGTTGGCATGGGAAGGTGGTGACGATGTTACTGCTGCTGTTAAAACTAAACTAGGTATATCTGGTACAGCAACAGCTGCTGCTCCAAAAAAATAGTAGAAAAATAATATTAAATTGCGGAATCAGGTATAAACCTGGTTCCGTTTTTTTTTGCCATGAACAATACAACATCTATAGGTATTTTCGATTCAGGTTATGGAGGCTTAACAGTCTTTAAATCTATCGCCGATAAACTTCCCGATTACAACTATATATATATGGGCGATAATGCCCGTTCTCCTTATGGTGATCATTCTTTTGAAACGGTATATCAGTATACACTGGAATGTGTAGAATGGTTATTTCAGCAGGGCTGCCCATTGGTGATCCTGGCCTGTAATACGGCTTCTGCAAAAGCTTTGCGTACTATACAGCAAAAGGTTTTACCTGTTAAATATCCTGGTTTTAGGGTACTGGGCGTGATCAGGCCTACAGCAGAAGTGATTGGTACATTCACGGCATCTAATACCATAGGGGTGATGGGAACCAGAGGTACAGTAAATTCTGAATCTTATCCTATAGAGATCCATCATTTCTTTCCGGAACTGGAAGTGATCCAGCAAAGCTGCCCGTTATGGGTTCCTTTGATAGAGAACAATGAGCATATCCATGATGGGGCGGATTACTTTGTAAAGGAATATATAGAGGAGCTGATGGCAAAATCCCCGGCTATTGATACCATACTTTTAGCCTGCACACATTACCCGCTGCTGATTCCAAAAATAGCAGCTGTCCTTCCGGAAGGGTTTAAGCTGGTTGCACAGGGAGAGATCGTAGCAGAGAGTTTAGCCGATTATTTAAACCGTCATCCAGAGATAGAAAGTAAGCTGGGTAAACAGCGGAAAAAGGAATTTTATACTTCGGGAGATGACCATGTTTTTAATCAAAATGCATCCATTTTTTTTGATGAAATGATTGTTTCTGCAAGGGTCAATGTAAAAATATAATTTCCCTTTCCGTTTTAGCATTTTATTTTAGCAAAAACTAGTGCGATAATAATCTATTGAACAGGTCTTTAAATGCATTTTTAGTAGGTGTTTTAACATTAAGTCAGCCTAATGAAAGATTCTGTTTCTTTCTAGGTTCGTACAAGTATTAACTCTAAATTTGCGGCTCAAACCACAAACAATGAGTGACTCGATAAAACACGAATGCGGAATTGCTTTTATCCGTCTTTTAAAACCGCTCTCATTCTATCAGGAAAAATACGGTACCGCTCTTTACGGCCTCAACAAACTGTATCTTTTGATGGAGAAACAACACAACAGAGGGCAGGATGGAGCAGGGATTGCAACAATCAAATTAGATGTAAAACCTGGCCACCGCTACATTAGCCGATACCGGTCAATGGCACAAAATGCGGTTGCAGACATCTTCGGTTATGTTCACAACAAATTCGTAGACATTCAAAATGACACTCCTGAATTAATGAAGGATGCTGAATGGCTAAAACAAAATGTAAGTTTTATTGGCGAAGTACTTTTAGGGCATCTTCGTTATGGTACACACGGACAAAACAGTATCGAGAACTGTCACCCTTTTCTTCGTCAGAATAACTGGATGACACGTAACCTGGTTATTGCAGGTAACTTCAACATGACGAATGTTGATGAGTTGCTGGAGCAGTTGTATGAACTGGGACAGCATCCGAAAGAACAAGCCGATACCGTTACTGTACTGGAAAAAATCGGTCACTTTCTTGATGATGAAAATCAGGAATTGTTTGACACCTACAAAAAAGAAGGTTTGTCAAATGTGGAGATCACTCACAAAATATCAGATAATTTAAATATTGCCCACATTCTTCGCCGTTCGGCTAAAACATGGGATGGCGGTTATGCCATATCCGGAATTGTAGGTAATGGTGATGCATTCGTATTGCGCGATCCTTCTGGTATCCGCCCTGCGTATTTTTACCAGGATGACGAAATCGTAGTTGCCGCTTCTGAGCGTCCGGCTATACAAACTGCCTTTAATATCCCTTTTGGTAAAGTTCAGGAAATTAAACCTGGTCATGCGCTGATCGTTAAAAAAGATGGTACCGTTACACAAGAAGAATTTAGAGAACCTCAGGAAAAAAGGGCCTGCTCTTTTGAGCGGATCTATTTCTCCCGCGGAAGTGATGCAGAAGTATATAAAGAAAGAAAACAACTCGGTAATTTACTGATCGATCAGATCCTGACCGCAGTAAAATCAGATTTGAAAAATACAGTATTCTCCTTTATTCCAAATACGGCAGAAATATCTTTCTATGGTTTAGTAGAAGGTTTGCATGCACATATCAGGAAAATTCAAAAGGATACCCTGATCGAGCGTAAGGACAGCCTTACAGACGTAGAACTGGATGAGCTCTTATCCATGACACCGCGAGTAGAGAAACTGGCTATTAAAGACGTTAAGCTGCGTACGTTTATTACCGCTGATGCCGATCGTAAAGAAATGGTAGCACACGTTTATGATACTACTTATGGGATCATTAAAAATGACATCGATACTTTGGTGGCTATTGATGACTCTATTGTAAGGGGAACAACCTTAAGACAGAGCATTATCAAGATCATCGACAGACTTCACCCTAAAAAGATCATTATTGTTTCTTCGGCACCTCAGATCCGTTATCCTGACTGTTATGGAATTGATATGTCTAAAATGGGCCAGTTTGTTGCTTTCGAAGCAGCTATACAGTTGTTAAAAGCACGTGGTCTGGAGCATATCATTGAAGAGGTTTATCAGAAATGTAAAGCTTCTTTATTGCTGCCTAAGGAAGAGATCGTTAATCATGTGAAAGATATCTACAGACCATTTAAACAAGAAGAGATCTCTGCACAGATTGCCAAAATCATCACTCCTGAAGAAACTGTGGCAGATGTTGAAGTGATCTATCAAACCTTAGATAACCTGCATGTAGCTATTCCTGATCATTTGGGAGACTGGTACTTCTCGGGTAACTATCCTACGCCAGGAGGTAACAAAGTTGTAAACAAAGCTTTTGTGAACTGGAAAGAAGGAAATAATCAAAGAGCTTATTAATTAAACGAGCAATAGTTAATAAACAAAAATCCGGTGCAGCAATGTACCGGATTTTTTATTTGAGCCATATATAAAGGCTTATTTATGGTATTTAATAATTACTTCTATAAAGAGCCTTAGCGCAAAAATGATGATCACTGCGCCGGCTATGCGGTTTAATACCTTGATGTTTTTCTCTTTTATACGGTACCTTAACTTTGCAGCATAATAAGTTTTTATAAAATCAGCAAATAGTTGTGTAGCCATAGCCACTACAAAAAATACTACCTTTTCTGCCATTTCATAATGTAATTGCCCGGATACGATACCGCCAACCATGATCCAGAACATCAGTGTGGTTGGGGATAAAAGGCACATTAAAAATCCTTTTAGGATGTAACCACTCCTTCTAACCTTTAATATTTCTGAGGTTTCGTAATTTACCTTTACCTTATTAATAAGGTAATATAAGCCTACGCCCAAAAGAAATAGTCCTCCGATTATACCTATGTATTCATTATAAGCCGCGTTATAGTCTACAAACTGAGAACTGAATATCGTTAGACTAATAAATATAATATCGCTTAGAACGACCCCTATAGCTAAAGAAAAACCGGCCTTAAAGCCTTTTTCTATGCTGGTCTTGATCATGGAAAAGAAAACGGGGCCTGTTAAAAACGAAAACAAAATACCCGCACCGATCCCTTGTAATATTGCTTCAATCATTCAACTCACATATATTTGTCGCTAATATCCGATTTTAAAGTATAACTACCCTTATTTTTTTTGCTTCATTTATTGTGTACACTAAACGTTTTAACAAACAGTTTATTTTATTTAAGTTTATCCCCTGTAAACAATAGCACTTTCAATTTATATGGAAAAACAAACACAAAAAAACTATGGAACGGCGCTGTACTCTCTAATCACCGTGTTCTTTTTCTGGGGCTTTGTGGCTGCATCAAATGGTATCTTCATACCTTTTTGTAAGTCGCACTTTCATCTAACACAATTTGAATCACAGCTGATCGACTTCACCTTCTACGGTGGATATTTCATTGGTTCTTTGATTTTGTACTTCGCTTCTCAGGCAAGTAAAGTAGATATCTTAAATAAGATAGGCTATAAAAAAGGTATTATCTCAGGTTTGATCTTTTCTGCCTGTGGTGCTTTGTTAATGGTGCCAGCAGTACATTCTGGTTCATTCTTCTTTATCCTGGTTGCATTTTTTGTAATTGCACTGGGCTTTTCTTTACAGCAGACAGCAGCACAGCCATTTGTTGCAGCTCTGGGCCCTGCAGAGAGTGGTACACACCGCTTAAACCTTGCTGGGGGAGTTAATAATTTTGGTGCGTTAATGGGACCTGTTATTGTAAGTATCGTGCTTT